>Ga0182741_1000250_pt1 | contig 84512 bp, 83 predicted proteins | sample eDN5th37CBELigOP_FD_128874 | JGI IMG/M metagenome (GOLD analysis project Ga0182741, IMG submission 128874) | Enriched Organic Plus compost microbial communities from Emeryville, California, USA - eDNA 5th pass 37_C BE-Lig OP (version 2) (version 2) ...
CCATGTGAGCCTGGGCGCGATCTTCGAGCATCCGACGGTGGGAGCGCTCGCCAACCATCTCGATACAGTGGCCGGCACCCCTTCCTCTGCGGCCGGCCTCGGCCCGGTGATCGAGCTTGCCCGGGGCGATGCGGCTCTGCCGCCCCTTTTCGTCATCCATCCCGCCGGGGGCATCGCCTGGTGCTACAGCGGCCTTGCCCAGGCGCTAACGCCGCAGCGCCGTGTCATCGGCATCCAGGCCAACGGCCTCGTCCCCGGAGGCCCCCATCCGGCGGCAAGCATTGCCGAGCTCGCACGCCGCTATGCCGACGAGATGGTGGCGGTCGCCCCCCATGGTCCCTATCACATCGCCGGCTGGTCAGTCGGCGGATTGATCGGCCATGCGGTCGCCGTGGAACTTCAGGCGCGGGGGCTGAAGGTCGGCCTGCTCGCCATGCTTGATTCCTATCCGAGCGACATATGGCGCAATGAGCCCGAGCCGCCACCCAATGCCGCCCTCAAGGCGCTGCTGCTCATTGCCGGTCACGATCCCGACCAGGTCAATCTCGCCGAACTCGAACCTGCAACCGTCATCGGCTTCCTGCGAGAAAGCGGCCATCCGCTGGGCTCTCTCAGCGATGAAACCCTGCGCCGGGTGATTTCCATAGTCTCCGGCAACAACCGCCTCGTTCGCGCCCATGCCCACGACTATTTCGACAGCGAGGTTCTGTATTTCCGGGCGGCCCTTGATCATCACGGCACGAAGCTCACGCCCGAACTCTGGCGGCCCTATGTCCGCGATCTGGACATTCGGGATGTGGATTTCCTCCACGCACATCTGACGAGCCCCGACGCCAACGCCGCCATCGCACCGGTCCTCTCCGAGAGGCTCGGCGCCGCAGACAGAACCTGAGCAGCAACGCGCTTCCATCCGGGCGCACCGGCACCTCCGGATCCGATCGATGCGAATACCGGAGGGCTAAAATCGCTGGTCGTGTGCGGAAGCTTAGTCGACGCTGCCGTCGACCATGACGATGAGGCGCCCCTGGGAGCAGCGCTCAACCCGGGCTGCAACCCCATAGACCTTTGCCAGCATCTCCGGGGTGATCGCCTCTTCCGGCGCCCCGCAGGCGGCGATCCGACCGCCATGCAGCACCGCTATCATGTCAGACCACTGCGCTGCTAGCGCCAGATCATGGAGGACAATGATCGCCATCATCGCCCCTTCGTCGGTGATTTCGCGCACCAGCCGCATGACATCCTGCTGGTGCCGCAGGTCGAGCGCGCTGGTGGGTTCATCGAGCAGGAGCACCCTCGGTTCGCGCACCAGCGACTGGGCCAGACTCACGAGCTGCCGCTGTCCGCCGGAGAGCTGGTCAAGCGTCTCCATGGCAAGATGGCCGATATCGAGCCGGGCGAGCACGTCGGATGCCTTCCGCCGGATCGTGTCCGCATCCCAGTTCTCGGCCCCGGCGGGCGAGGCCTTGAGCGCAGACAGCACCGTTTCATAGACGGACAGCCCAACCCCTGACGGGAGCGTCTGTGGCATGTAGGTGATGAGTTTCGCGTGTTCGGCGAGTGACAGGCCGATGAGCTCGCGATCACCGAGCCTGACCGATCCGCGTGCCGGCATGAGCCCGGCCAGCGCCCTGAGCATGGTGCTCTTGCCCGCGGCATTGGGGCCGACCAGGGAGAGTACCTGTCCGGGCCGCAGGGCCGGCAGGTCGAGCCCCTCGAGCACGGGGCGCCGCCGGTATCCGGCGCTCAGGCCGCGGACGACCAGTTCGTCCCTGTTGGCGGAAGCAGCGCTCATCCCCTGCCCCTGCCCGAGAAGATGAGCGCGAGGAAGACCGGCACGCCGATCATGGAGGTGATGATGCCCGCGGGCAGCAGAACGCCGGGAACGATCAGCTTGCTTGCCACCGACGCGAGCGACATGATCAGCGCCCCGCTCAGGGCGGCGGTCGGCAGGAAGAAACGGTGATCCTCGCCGATCAGCAGCCGCGCGATATGAGGGCCGACCAGCCCGACGAAACCGATCGTGCCCACGAAGGCAACCGCCGTTGCCGCAAGCAGGCTCACCCGCAAGAGCGAGGCAAAGCGCAGCCGGGTGACGTTTACGCCGAAGCTGCGCGCCCGGTCCTCGCCGAGCCTGAGCGCTGTGAGCTGCCAGGATGAGGCTAGCGACCAGGGCAGCACCACGGCGATCACCACCGCCAGGACAGCGTCTTTCTCCCAGGTTGCCCTTGTAAGGCTGCCCATGCTCCAGAACACGAGCTGCTGCAGCGCTTCCTGACTGGCGATGAACTGCAGGATCGCCACCAGCGCGTTGAAGCTGAACACCAGGGCAATGCCGAACAGCACCAGCGTCTCGACATTGGTACCGCGCAGCCGTGCCATCATCTGCAGCAGCAGCACCGAGCCCAGGGCAAAGAGAAAGGCGTTCCCCGAGACGATCCAGCTCGACGGCACGCCCGGAATGCCGAGCCCGACCACGATGGCCAGCGCCGCGCCGAAGGCTGCGGCCGAGGACACGCCGAGGGTGAAAGGGCTGGCCAGTGGATTATTCAGCACCGTCTGCATCTCGGCGCCGCTGAGCGCGAGCGCTGCCCCCACCAACAGGGCCATGACGGCACAGGGCAGACGGATATCCCAGACCACGACGCCGAGCTGGGCCGGCACCTCTGACCGGTCGATCAGGGCTGAAAGCACGTCGCCGAGGGCGAGATTGGCAGGACCAGTCATCAGGTCCGCAACGAAGGCCAGCACCATGCCGGCGATGAGCGCGAGCACGATGATGATGCGCCGCCTTACGATCCTGTCATAGAGGGAAAGATCGATGGCGTGGCGGGACGCATGGCTCACGATGGAAATACTCGGAATGGAGGGAGAGCCGAAGCCTGGCTCCGGCTCTCCCGTGTCTTGATAATCAGAAATTGACGCGGTCGCCGCCCTTGAGCTGCAGGATTTCGCGGGCATCATCCGGCGTGGCGATTTCCTTGCCGAGGCCCTCGATGATCTGGCGCACGCGGGTGACCTGCTCGGCATTCGACTTGGCGAGCTGGCCCTTGCCGATCCACAGCGAGTCCTCGAGGCCGACGCGGACATTGCCGCCCATGGACGCGGCCATGGCAGCAATCTGCATCTGGTTGCGCCCCGCGCCCAGCACCGACCAGCGATAGTCGTTGCCAAACAGGCGGTCGGCGGTGCGCTTCATGTGCATGACATCTTCCGGATGCTGGCCGATGCCGCCGAGGATGCCGAACACGCTCTGCACGAAGAACGGGGGCTTCACGAGGCCACGGTCAACGAAGTGGGCCAGTGTGTAGAGATGGCCGATGTCATAGCACTCGATTTCGAAGCGGGTGCCGTTCTCGGCGCAGGTGGTGAGGATCTTCTCGATATCCGCAAAGGTGTTCTTGAAGATGCGGTCGCGGGAGCCCTCGAGATAGCTGTATTCCCATTCGTGCTGCAGCTTCTCCTTGGGGAAGCGGGCAAGCATGGGATAGAGGCCGAAATTCATCGAGCCCATGTTCAGCGAGGCGACTTCCGGCTTGAAGGTTGCAACCGGCGCCAGTCGCTGGTCGATGGTCATGGTGGCAGCGCCACCGGTGGTGATGTTCACGACGCAGTCGGTGCGCTGCTTGATGACCTTCAGGATCGGCTCGAAAGCCTCGACGGTCTGGTCCGGGCTGCCATCTTTCGGATTGCGCGCATGCAGATGGACGATCGCTGCACCGGCCTCGGCGGCACCGATCGCGGCCTCGGCAATTTCTTCTGCCGAAATCGGCAGGTAGGGCGACATGGACGGCGTATGGATCGACCCGGTAACCGCGCAGGTGATGATGGTCTTGTTGTTCGACACTCGTTTTCCTCCTCGACCGGATGCGCCTCTCTCTCCGACGCTTCAACGCACCCAATTTGAACGTATGGGACTCTATAGCCTTGCTTGCCGCAACTATGAAGGCCCAAGGCGGGAGAAATCACCGCCAAACCCTGCAAAGCTTCGATGCACTTTGCTAGGCCAATGCCTTCTGCCGCGTCTCCACATCGATGAACCACGCGGCCACCGCCGCAAAGACCAGCAGGATGGAGAAGGCGCCGATGGCCGAATAGAGGCTGTGCGACATGATCGGCGCCAGCAGCGACGGCGCCAGCAGCCCGCCGATCCGCGCCATGGCGCCGGCGGCGCCCATGCCGGTTGCCCTGTCCGTAGTCGGATAGATTTCCGGGGTAAAGGCATAGAGCGCCCCCCAGCTGCCCAGCATGGCGAAGCTCATCACCAGGATGGCAGCGCCCACCATGAGCGGCGTCGATGCCACCGCGAAGAGGAAGCAGCCGGCTGCGCTCAGCAGGGTAAAGGCGATCAGCGTCGGCCGCCGGCCGATCTGCTCCACGCCATAGGCCGCCAGTATGTAGCCTGGGATCTGCGCCAGGGCCACGATGACCAGGAAGCCGTAGCCGCGCACGAAGCCGAAGCCCTCCCCGGCCAGCCGCGCCGGCAGCCACACAAAGGCGCCGTAATAGGACAGCGAGATGAAGAACCAGGTGGCCAGGATCAGGACCGTCCGTCGGCGCAGCGGGCTCGACATGAGCCCCAGGGGAATGGCTGCCTCGCGCGCGTCCTGCAGCTGCAGCTCCTCCAGCGGCGGCTTGCGATTGATCCTCAGCACCCGGTTGAGCACGCCCACCGCTTCCGTCGACCGTCCCTGACGCAACAGGAAAAGCGGCGATTCCGGAACCCAGAAGCGCAGCCAGATGCCGATCACCGCTGGCATGGCGGTAAAGACGAACAGCCAGCGCCAGGCATGTTCCACGCCATAGGCGCTCAAGGCCCAGGCGGCGAGTGCGATGGCCACGGTGCCGACCGCCCAGAAGCCCTCCAGCGCCACGAGCCATTTTCCGCGCTGGCGGGTCGGCAGGAACTCGGCCATGAGGGCGTAATCCACGGGCAGTGTCCCGCCAACTGCCGCACCGGTGAGGAAGCGGCACGCAAGCAGCATGGTGAAGTCCGGCGAAAAGGCCGAGAGCAGCCCGAAGACGCCGTCAAGGGCCACGGTGATCAGCAGCACCTGGCGTCGTCCCACCCGGTCGGCCAGTCGTCCGAAGCCATAGGCGCCGACCATCATCCCCAGGAAGAACAGGGTTCCGGTCTGGAGCGCCTCGCGGACCTCCAGGCCGAACTCCGCAGCGATGCCGGGCGCTGTGAAACCGACGCTGAGGACCTGCATCGCATCCGCGGCCCAGACCAGACCGAAGATACCGAGCAGCCGGTACTGGAACCGTCCAGTCCCGGCGCGGTTGAGTGCCCCTTCAACGGTCGTTCCCATCTGTCATTTCCTCGCCTGAAGCAGCGCTTCAGCTGCCGCCTGGACAGCGGGCTTGTCGTTATCGGGTAACGTAGGAAACCAGGACCAACACCAGGATGACAAGCAGGACGACGGCGGCCCAGCGGGTGGCGCTCATGCCCGTCTGGCGCGGCGCAGAGCTCGTCGGAGCGGCCCGGGGAGGCTGGGGAGCCGCGGCCGGGCCTGTCGACGCGGCCGGCGCTGTCGTGGCCGACGCCTGAGGTGCGGGCGTTGCCGTAGCAGCAGGCTCAGGCGCCGTAGCGGCAGGCGTGGCCTCGGCGGCAATCGGCGTATTCAGGGCTTGCGGTGTCGGGGCAGCAGCGCCATCCGCCGCCGTATCGGCATCTGCAGCAGCTTCGCCGTCACCCGCCGGGCTCACGCCGACCCTGTTGGCGAAGGCGGCAAAGAATTCGTCTGCCAGCTTCTTCGCGGTCTGGTCGATCAGCCGCTGGCCGATCTGTGCGATCTTGCCGCCCACCTGGGCGTCCACGTCATAACTGAGAACCGTGCCGCCTTGCGGCGCGTCGCTCAGCGTGACCCGCGCGCCCCCCTTCGCAAAGCCTGCAGCGCCACCGGATCCCTCGCCCGAGATCGTGTAGCTCGTCGGCGGGTTGAGATCGCTCAGGGTGACCTTCCCCTTAAACTTTGCGCTGACCGGCCCGACCTTCATCTTGACTGTCGCGTTCATCTCGGTGTCGGACGTCTTCTCGATCGTCTCGCAACCGGGGATGCATTCCTTCAGCACCTCAGGGTCGTTCAAGGCTGCCCAGACATCCGCGCGCGATGCGGCCAGCACATATTCGCCTGTCATCTTCATAAGATAGTCTCCCCACGCTCAGGCCATCTTTGGACCGAATTCGCGGCGCAGGCAACCCGTCACCTTGCGGCTGCGGGGCTGCGGACATCGCGAAGGTCGCTTCAAGGCCATGCCAGCGGGCAGCACATGGCCAACCCTTCCACCCGGGCGCGCCGGACACGATCCGTGCGCGGCTCGATATCGGACAGCAATTGCCGGTTCCATTCAAGCGGTGTCTTCCGGTCGTGGATAAACTTCGTGCTGATCCGAAGCTCCAAGCCGCTCCCCGCGCCACTCGCCCCAGGGCAGAAGGCCGCCCGTTCGCCCTGGGAGCTTCCCTTCGGGGACGCCCTTGCACGGGCGTCCGAAAGTCATTCCGTCGCCGATTCCGGTAATCGCCTGCATCGAAGCAAAATTGGTCTAGGCGCGATGCGGGATTTCATTACTATTCGGCCGAAAACAACAATCAAACGACCGTGCCGGGAGGACTTCTGCATTATGCTCACGCCAAAAGTCATCATTACCTGCGCGATAACCGGCGCCGGCGATACCGTGAACAAGCATCCCGCCATTCCGGTAACACCACAGCAGATCGCGGAGTCGGCGCTTGAGGCCCATCGGGCGGGGGCAGCCATCGTCCATTGCCATGTGCGTGATCCCAAGACCGGCAAGGGCGCCCGCAATCTCGAATATTATGCCGAGGTGGTCGAGCGCATAAACGCCGCCAAGACCGACGTGATCATCAATCTCACTGCCGGCATGGGCGGGGATGTTGAGATCGGCGACGGCGAGAACCCCCTGGCCTTTGGGCCCAATACCGATCTTGTCGGCCCCGAGGAACGGCTCATCCACATCAAGGAACTGCGACCCGAGATCTGCACCCTCGACTGCGGGACGCTGAATTTCGGTGACGGCCAGGGAATCGTGGTCCAGACGCCAACTCAGCTTCGCGAGCAGGCCCGCCTGATCAAGTCCTACGGCGTCAAGGCGGAGATGGAGATCTTCGATTCGGGCAATCTGTGGTTTGCCAACCAGCTTTGCGCCGAAGGCCTTCTCGATGACCGCCCGCTCTTCCAGCTCTGTCTCGGGATCCCTTGGGGCGCGCCGGTAAGCCCCGCCACCGCCGTATACCTCTCCCAGATGTTGCCGCCCAATGCGGTCTGGGCGGGCTTCGGCATCGGCCGCTGGCAGATGCCGATGGTAGCCCAGATGGTCCTGCTCGGCGGCCATGTCCGCGTGGGTCTCGAGGACAATCTATGGCTCGAGAAGGGCGTCTATGCCTCGAATGGCAGCCTGGTCGAGCGGGCGGTGAAGATCATCGAGCTGCTGGGGGCGAAGGTCGCAAGCCCTGCCGAGGCCCGCGAGATTCTGGGCCTTAAGCCGCGGTAGGTCTGGGCGATCGGAGCAGTGCCGCGATGCCCCAGTTTAGAGACAGCCGCAACGACGAACGGGATCAGGTCGCGCCCCCGTCTCACCCCGCTGCGAGGCAGATCGTGTCCGGCTGCCGGGAGAAGTCGTCGGCTTGGTGCGTTTTTCCACCTCGTTATCCCAACCGCCCAACCGCGGCTCACCCGCCCGCCTCTGGCTCTCGCCTGGTCGCCATAACGGCCATCGGGTGCGCCTTCACGCCCACATGTCTCACCCGGCGCCGGACCGCCGGTTTATCCCCGTCGTTAATCCCCTGGAGTTTTGACCATGGTTCCACAACGGGTCATGATCACCGCCGGCGCCCGCGGCATCGGCCGGGCGGTGGCGGAAGCCTTTCTTGCCACCGGCGCCCGCGTCCATGTCTGCGACATCGATGATGACGCAATCGAACTGCTGCGCGTCGAGCTGCCAGACATCGAGGCCGCCTACTGTGACGTGACCGACGAGGACGATGTCGAGCGCTGGTTCTCGGATGCGCTGGATGATCTTGGCGGCCTCGACGTGCTGGTGAATAATGCCGGTATCGCCGGCCCGACCGGTCCTGTCGATGGCATGAGTTTCGATGACTGGCGCCACTGCCTGGCGGTCAATCTCGACAGCCAGTTCCTCTGCGCCAGGGCGGCAGCCCCGGTCATGAAGCACCAGGGGCGTGGCGCCATTATCAACATGTCCTCAACCGCTGGCCTGTTCGGTTATGGCAATCGCAGCCCCTATGCGGCGGCGAAATGGGGTGTCATCGGCTTCACCAAGTCGCTCGCCATCGAACTTGGCCCCTATGGCATCAGGGTGAATGCCGTCTGCCCTGGCTCGGTCGAGGGCCCGCGCATGGACCGGGTCATCGCGGCCGAGGCCCGCGCGACCGGCCGCTCGGAAGAGGAGATCCGTGAGAACTACGCCGCCCAATGCTCCCTGCGCCGTTTCGTTGATCCGGAAGAAATCGCCGATACCATCCTGTTCCTCGCGTCACCCCAGGCGGCGATGATTTCCGGCCAGGCGATCACCGTGGACGGCCATACCGAGACTTTCCGTTGACCTTTACGACCGCAGGGCAGGATCAGGGCGCCCACTCGCGGATGGTCACGCGCCCGATCGGGCCCCGCACGGCGACGCTGCCATAGAACTGCGGCCGGCGTGACACGTCCCGAATCGTCCAGTCGCCGGCCCCCCGGAGTTCGGCCGGCAGGGAGATGACGCTCCCGCCCTCCGTTCCGGCCTCAACTTCCAGGGCGCGGAAGTCAAGCGCCAGCCCGAGGCCGCAGGCCTTGGCTATGGCCTCCTTGCGTGTCCAGAAGCGGTAGAATAGGTCGCGCTCCTCATCCCGGTCATCAACAGCGCGGAACAGCGCAAGCTCCCCCGGATGCAGTACCCGATCCGCCAGCGCCCGAATCTCTGGCACGCTTTCGCCGACCTCGATATCAAGCCCGATGTCTGCGCCGCAGGTTACGGCCAGCGCCACCCACCGACCGCTATCGCTGGCGCTGAAGGTGACAGGTGCAGGCGCAGTTCCGCCCTCGGTTTGCCCCGCCTGTCCAACCGCAAGTGACGGCTTCCCCCGCGCGACCTCGACATAGCTGATTGCCTCTGGGGCAAGCCCCAGCAGCTTCCCCAGCACCATGCGCCGCATCCAGTGGGCGACTCGAAAGCGATGTCCATGGGCCGGATTGACAAAGCGCTCGGCCCGGCGCTCCTCGCCTTCATCCAGCGGCAGGACGCGCGGCAGCGCAATCGCCTCGACATTGGCGATCCAGATGTCCACATCCCTGTCCATCGGGCCCATTTGCCTCATTCATCCGGCCTGTATTTGGTGCAATGCAAAATTCTCGCCACGAGCCTCGCGAGTCGCTAATGAGGCGGGCACGCGCAATCGCCGCAGATACGGGTTCACGAATAGACTATGGCCGAAACGATCGAAACAATTGTCATTGGCGCCGGTGTCGTCGGTCTGGCCACGGCCCGCAGGCTGGCCGAGGCCGGTCAGGAAGTGATCATCCTTGAACGCGAAAATGCCATCGGCTCGGGCGTAAGTTCGCGCAATTCCGAAGTGATCCACGCGGGGATCTACTATCCGACTGGATCAGTCAAGGCAAAGGCCTGCCTGGCGGGCCGGGACGCGCTTTATGCCTATTGCGCTGCCCATGGCGTGCCCCATGCCCGCACCGGCAAGTTGATTGTGGCCACCACCCCGGAACAGGTACCGCAGCTCGAGGCAATCTACCGCCAGGGTCTTGCCAATGGCGTGAGCGACCTCGAATGGCTCGATGCCCCCGCGGCGCTCGCCCTTGAACCAGCCCTGCGCGTCCATGCCGCCATACTCTCGCCCTCGACCGGCATTGTCGACAGCCATGGTCTGATGCTCGCCTATCAGGGGGATGCCGAGGCCGCCGGCGCCATGATTGCCTTCAACACCCCCTTTATGACGGCCAGGGTCATCGATGGCGGCTTCGAGGTTGCAACTGGCGGCCCCGAGCCCATGACCATCATCTGCCGTAACCTGGTGAATGCGGCGGCGCTTGCCGCCCCCATCCTCGCCCGGAGGATCGCAGGGCTTGGCCACGAGCACATCCCGCAGGCCTATTTCTGCAAGGGCTCCTATTACAGCATCTCCACCCGCGTGCCCTTCTCGCGCCTGATCTATCCGGTACCCGAGCAAGCTGGTCTCGGCGTTCACCTGACGCTGGATCTCGCCGGCTGCGGCCGCTTCGGTCCCGATACCGAATGGGTGGAGAGCGAAAACTACGACGTCGATCCGCGTCGCGCCGACAGCTTCTACGCGGCGATCCGCACCTACTGGCCGGACCTGCCGGACAATGCCCTCGCGCCCGCCTATTCCGGCATTCGCCCGAAGATCACGCCGCCCGGTGCCCCCGCTGCCGATTTCGTGATTTCAGGACCGGCGCAGCACGGGGTGCCCGGCCTCGTCAATCTTTTCGGGATCGAGTCGCCTGGTCTCACCGCCTCGCTTGCCGTGGCCGACCTTGCCGCCGAGGCGCTCGCCGCATGACCTGAGGTCAGTCGCGATGGAACTCTCCTGTGGCCTGCTGGTTGATAGATCAGGTCACATGGAGCCAGTGCGATGCTTCGGGATCAGGATGCTTCATCAACCGGCGTGGAGGAGCCCCGCTCGAACCGGGCCCTGTTCATCATCTTCGGTGCCCTGGTCGTCGTCGTGATCGGACTCGCCCTCGTCCTCCTCGACACCCTCGACACGCGCCGTCCACCAGCCGGCAGCCAGCAGGCGGAGACAACGCAGTCACCGCCGGCGCCATCTCCATCCCAGACCTCGCCTGCCCCTCAGCAAGTGCAGCCGGCGCCGCAGCCTGAGAGCGTCCCCCAGACGACTGACTGATGTGACAGCATGAGAGGCAGGCTGCCCGGATCGGGGGAAATTCCCGAGCGCCCGCCGCCCTTTCGCCTCAGCTCCGGCCCTCGATCAGGCTCAGATCCTTCTCGTGTACCTTCCAGCCGAGTGCCTTGAAGCCCTTCCGCGCCTCCTCCGTCAGCGAACCAGTGATGAACAGCTCGACCCCATTGGCCTTCGCTGCCCGCGCGGCCTCCGTGAGCTTGCCCGCCGCCGACCGGGCCGTATCGGTCCAGGCGATCATGTCGACGGGGAAGAAACCGGCAAGCTTGCCATCGGCGCGCCGCGCGAAGGCGATACCGAGCAGCGGGGTAAACTCTACCAGCGGCGCGACCTTCCGGTCATAGGCTGCCATCCACTGCGCCTGTAGCCGGTGGAAATAGGCAAGGTCATCCCGCCCGGCCTGGGCGATGATGGCGAAATAGGCCGCCTTGTTGCCGATTCTCATGCCCTGGAGCGCACCGACGATAAGGGTCCGGTCGGTGGGCGTGTAGTGCGGATTGGTCATGAAAGCATCGATCACCGGCTGCGGCACGTTCATGGCCTTGAGGGCTGCCGCATTGATCAGGTTGAGCTCGGCGACCGTCTTGGTCTTCACCAGATTGCCGAGCTGTCCGGCCGTCTGCAGACCGCCCACGGCGAGCCCCGCCGCCCCCGGAATGGCCATGGTTGCGCCTTTCACCACAAGGCCGCCGAGCGCTGCAGCCTGGGCCAGCTGGTCGAGCCGGTGAGCCAGCGGCTGGAAGGTGGTATAGGGATCCACATTGTACTGGAAGGCGATCTCGCGCACCGCCGCGGCCTTGCCGGTGATTCCCGCCAGCGCGCTGCCGTCCCGCTTGGCGTAGGGATCATTGAGTCCGGCCCCGATCTTGTTGAGAGCCTCTCCCAGGCCGGAAATCGTGCCGCGAACCGTGCCCACTGGATTGGTCAGCACCTTTCCCACCGTGTCGATCGGCTTGCCCACCGTCTTGGCGAAGGCCTGCTGGAAGGCCTCGCTCTGGCTCACCTTCTCGAGCTCCCTGAGCACTGCCAGCTCATGCAGCCGCTGCTTCAGCATCTGCTCGCCATGGACCGTGAACGGCCCGTAGTCGGTGTTGAGGTGGAAGGTGAACAGCAGCCCGTCGGAGGCGACCGGCGAGGCGATTTGATAGTCCGGCCCCTGCGCCGCCGCGCCCAGAATGCTGGCAGCCGGCACCTTTGGCGCCTGCTCGCTCCACCCGGCACTGGGCGACACCGCGCAGGCAATGAGAGACAGAGCCGCGACGGCAACCCTGCGTGAGGAAACGATCAGCCCCATATGAAACCTGTCTTGTTTGTTATTGCGCCGTCCTGGGATAATAAACAGAACACGTGACAAGCCTGAAATATAATCACGCCTGGGAGCAGCCATGGACCCCTTTATTCGCTGGTACGATAACGCGCTGGACGCGGCGGTCTGCCGAGAAATCGTCGATCGCTTCGAGAAGGATCCGCGCCGCACCATTGGCAAGGTGTCCGGCAACCAGGGGCCGGAAGTTGATCTCAAGGGCAAGCAGACCACCGAGCTGATCCTGCCGGATGACGGCTGGGGCGACATCAAGGCGGCGCTCAACGAGAACCTTGTCGAGATGCTGCAGGCCTATACCAAGGACGTGAAATTCCTTGCCGGCAGCGATCATCGCGAGCTCTATATCGAACCCCTGCGGGTCAAGAAATATGACATCGGCGGCCAGTTCTCCTGGCATATCGACAACAACTCGGCGCAGAATCATAGCCGGGTCCTGGCCGCGCAGTGGTATTTCAACGATGTGGCCGAGGGCGGCCGCACCGAATTCGAGGACCAGCAGATGGGCATCGATTGCCGCGAGGGCCGCATCGCCTTCTTCCCCGTTGGCTGGACCTATCGCCATCGCGGCGCACCGCCGGTGAGCGGTCCCAAGTATGTCTGCACCACCTTCATCCACCGCCGCTTCTGACGGCGCCTTGTCGTGACCTTGCACCTGCTCCAAGGCCTCGTTACCCTGAGATCGGAATACCGCCACGAGGATTGCGTCTGCCGATGAGCATGAAATCCAGCATAATCGACGCGATCGGCAATACGCCGCTCATCCATCTCAAGAGAGCATCCGAGCTCACCGGCTGCACCATCTTGGGCAAGGCCGAGTTCATGAATCCCGGCCAGTCGGTGAAGGACCGCGCGGCGCTCTACATCATCCGCGACGCCATGGAGCGCGGCGAGCTCAGGCCGGGCGGCGTGATCGTCGAGGGCACGGCTGGCAATACCGGCATCGGGCTCGCAATGGTGGGAGCAGCCCTTGGCTTTCGCACGGTGATCGTCATCCCTGAGACCCAGTCGCAGGAAAAGAAGGATGCGATCCGCCTGCTCGGCGCCGAGCTCGTGGAGGTTCCGGCGGTCCCCTACAAGAATCCCAACAACTATGTGCGCTATTCCGGCAGGCTCGCCGAGGCACTGGCGCGCATCGAGCCCAATGGCGCGATCTGGGCAAACCAGTTCGATAATGTCGCCAACCGGCGTGCCCATTATGAGACCACCGCCAACGAGATCTGGGAACAGACCGGCGGCCGCATCGACGGCTTCTGCTGCGCGGTGGGCTCCGGAGGCACCCTCGGCGGCATCAGTGACCGCCTGAAGGAGCTGAACCCGAAGGTGCGCATCGCTCTCGCCGATCCGCACGGCGCCGCCTTGTATAGCTATTACAAGACCGGCGAGCTCACGGCGGAAGGCTCATCCATCACCGAGGGCATCGGTCAGGGCCGGATCACCAAGAATCTCGAGAATGTGGCGGTCGACGACGCCTATCTGATCGACGATGCCGAGGCGCTCGACATCCTGTTCCGACTGGTGCAGGAGGAAGGTCTCTGCCTGGGCGGCTCGTCCGGCGTCAATATCGCCGGCGCCATCCGGCTGGCGCGCGATCTCGGACCTGGCTCAACTGTGGTGACCATGCTCTGTGACCATGGCAACCGCTATCTCTCGAAGCTCTACAATCCGGAATTCCTGGCCTCGAAGGGCCTTCCGGTGCCGGAATGGATGGCGCGGCCCCCTGCCGACCTGCCTGTGGTATTCGAGGCGACCTGATGACCGAACTTGTTTTCCGCGACGATCCCTATGTCAAGGAGGTCGAAGCGCGGTTGCTGGCGGTGAACGACCGTGGCGGCCTGATTTTCGACCGCTCCAATTTCTATGCCACCGGCGGCGGCCAGCCGGGAGATCGCGGCCTTCTCCATGTGGAAGGGCGCGCCCCGATCGCCATTGCCACCACCGTGTATGACGATGACCGGCGGCTCGTCCATGTACCGGCCGAGCCGATAGACACCCCCATCCCGGAAGGGAGCCCGGTGCGCCTGGTGCTCGATTGGGAGACCCGCTACCGGCACATGCGCGTTCACACCTCGCTGCACCTCCTCTGCTCGCTCGTTCCCTTTCCGGTCACAGGCGGCCAGATCGCGACCGATGGCGGGCGGCTCGATTTCGACATTCCCGAGGCCGGCGTCCTCGACAAGGCTGAGCTTACCGAACGGCTGAATGCGCTCATCGACGCCGACCATCCCGTCACTACCCGCTGGATCAGTGACGCGGAACTCGAAGCCAACCCCCAGTTGGTCCGCACCATGGCGGTGAAGCCCCCCATGGGCACGGGCCGGGTGCGGTTGGTGGCCATCGGCGACATCGACCTGCAGCCCTGCGGCGGCACCCATGTGGCCGCCACCAGGGAGATCGGCCGCGTCGAGGTCGCAAAGATCGAAAAGAAGGGCCGGCAGAACCGGCGTATCCGCATCAACCTGGTGGAGTAGGCAATGGCCAACGCTTCCGACAATCTCGTTTCGACAGCCTGGCTGCATGCCCACCTTTCCGCCCCCGATGTGGTGGTGATGGACGCGTCGTGGTACCTGCCCGCCGAGCAGCGCAACCCCCGCGCCGAATATGAAGCAGAGCACATTCCAGGCGCACTGTTCTTCGATCTGGATGGGATCTCGGACACCGAGAGCCCCCTGCCGCACATGCTGCCGCAACCGGAGAAATTTGCCTCCATCATGCGCCGCATGGGTGTTGGCGACGGCCACAAGATCGTGGTCTATGACACCAAGGGCCTGTTCTCCGCCGCCCGCGCCTGGTGGATGTTCCGCGTCTTCGGCCATGAGGATGTCGCCGTTCTCGATGGCGGCCTGCCCAAGTGGAAGGCGGAAGGCCGTCCGCTCGAGGATCTGCTGCCCCCGCCCCGTCAGCCCCGTCATTTCACCGCCCGCCTCAACCGGCTGCTGCTGCGCGATGGCGACGAGATCGCCCGCGCGCTCGAGACAGGCAGCGAACAGGTGGCCGATGCCCGCTCGCCCAGCCGTTTCCGGGGCGAGGAACCTGAGCCCCGGGCCGGTGTTCGACCTGGTCACATGCCTGGTGCCCGCAATGTGCATTATGCGAGTCTGTTGAAGGCCGACGGCACAGTGAAGGAACCGGACCAGATCCGCGAGGTCTTTGCATCTGCCGGCATCGACTTGTCGAAGCCCATCGCCACCACCTGCGGCTCGGGCGTGACGGCCGCCATCCTGAGCCTCGCCCTGGCTGAGGTCGGCATCCGCGAAAGCGGCCTCTATGACGGCTCCTGGTCGGAATGGGGCGCCGATGAGAAGCGTCCGGTCGAAGTCGGTTGATCATGACTGCGCAATCTGTCGAAGCGACCGTCACCTTCCTGGAGATGACCCGGGCCCCGGGCCGGCAGGTACCGCCGCCCGGAAACATGCGCCTTGCCTTGCTGCAGGCAGTTCGCCCCTCCCTGCATTTCTACCGCTATCTCTACAATACGGTGGGCGGGGCCTATTGCTGGGTGGACCGGAAATATCTCGATGACGAGACCTTGGCCGGCCTGATCCACCGCGACGAGGTCGAGGTATTCGTCGCCTATCGTGAGGGCAATCCAGCTGGTTTCTTTGAGCTTAACCGGGCAAGCCCCAGGGAGGTGTGGCTGACCTATTTCGGCCTCATGCCGGACCAGTATGGCTTCGGCCTTGGCAAATGGATGCTGTCGGCGGCCATCGACCGCGCCTGGGCGACTGAACCGGACCGCATCTGCGTCGAGACCTGCACGCTCGATCATCCCCGCGCCCTGCCGCTCTACCAGAAGCTTGGTTTCACGCCCTTCGCCCAGAAGCACAAGGTCGTGCAGCTGGCTGTCGATCAGGGCTGATAGACCTGTCCCGGCCGGAAGGCCGGGAAGCGCTCGGGAGCGATCCCTTCCCGGGCAAGCACCGCCGCCAGTTCCTCCGCCGGAGCCTCGATCGGCTCGGCGGTGAGCTGGAACGTACCCCAATGATAGCCGATCGCCTGCTGTGCCGCGCAGTCGCGGAAGATGCGCACCGCCTCTTCCGGATTGACATGCACATCCTGCATGAACCAGCGGGGCTCATAGGCGCCGATCGGGATCAAGGCAAGCCCCGGTGGCCCGAATTCGCGTCGCACCGCCCGAAAGATCTCGCCATCGCCATAGGCCGTATCGCCAATGTGATAGATCACCCCGGCATCGCTCTCGAAGACATAGGCGCACCATTGCGCCATGCGCTTGTCAAACAGCCCTCGCGCCGACCAGTGATAGGACGGCCGGAGATGTACCCTGAGCGAATTGCCGAGCTGCACCCTGTCTCCCCACCCATGGGCCTCCACCTCGATGCTTCGGTCGAAGCGCCGGATGATCGCGTCATTGCCGAGCGGCGCGATGATCCGAGGGCTGAAGCGCTGGTGCAGTGCCAGGATCGCCTGCCGGTCGAGATGGTCATAGTGGTTGTGGGTGATCAGCACCGCATCGATCAGCGGCAGATCCTTCCAGGCAATTCCTGGCGCGTTCACCCGCCTTGGGCCTGTAAAGCCAAGGGGGCCGGCTCGTTCGGAAAAGACCGGATCGATCAGCACATTGATGCCATTGACCTGGAGAAGGAACGAGGCATGGCCGATGAGCGTCACCCGCAGACCATCGACCCTGTCCGGCGGCCGGTCGCGGAACGGGCTCGGATAATGGGTGGGCCATGGCGCCTTGGGCGTGCGGAACAGCAGCCGGTACATGTCCCGCAGCGACCGGTCGCGCGGCTGATAGGGGGCACGGAACCGCGTCCCGTCAAAGCCGTCGACAACAGGCCCCCGGTAATAGGGATTACGCAAACGCAAGCGAGGCCTACCCTGTCTGCTCGTCAACCCGATCCGTCATTCTGGCAAACGACCCTTAATGGAGGATCTGGCTCAGGAACAGCTTGGTGCGCTCGCTGCGCGGATTGGTGAAGAATTCCTTGGGCTCGTTCTGCTCCACGATCTGGCCCTCGTCCATGAAGATGACCCGGTTGGCCACCTGACGGGCAAAGCCCATTTCGTGGGTCACGCACAGCATGGTCATGCCCGATTGCGCAAGGTCGACCATGACGTCGAGCACTTCCTTGATCATCTCCGGGTCCAGGGCCGAAGTCGGCTCGTCGAACAGCATGATGCGCGGATTCATGCACAGGGCGCGGGCGATGGCGACGCGCTGCTGCTGGCCGCCCGACAGCTGCCCGGGATATTTGTGCGCCTGCTCCGGGATCTTCACCCGCTCGAGATACTTCATGGCGAGCTCTTCCGCCGCCTTCTTCGGCATCTTCCGCACCCAGATCGGCGCTAGGGTGCAGTTCTCGAGGATGGTGAGGTGCGGGAAAAGATTGAAGTGCTGGAACACCATGCCGACCTCGCGCCGGATCTCGTCGATCTTCTTGAGATCGTCGGTCAACTCGATGCCGTCAACGATGATCTTGCCGCTCTGGTGCGCCTCCAGCCGGTTGATGCAGCGGATGAGCGTGGACTTTCCGGAACCGGACGGTCCGCAGATCACGATGCGCTCGCCCTTGTAGACGGTGAGATTGATGTCCCGCAGGACGTGGAAATCACCATACCACTTGTTCATGCCGGTGATCTGCACGGCAATTTCCGGCTGCGTCGTGTTCGCTGCTTGCGCCGCATCAGACATGCCAAAACCTCATCTCTTGTGACCGACGGCCAGACGGTTCTCGATGAACAGGGAGTATCTGCTAATGCCAGAGCAGAACAACAGGTAAATGAGCGCAACGGCGAAGTAGCCGGTGGGCCCGGTCTGCGGTGACGCCCAGTTGGGATCGCCCAGCCCGGCATTGAGGATGCCGAGCAGGTCGAAGATGCCGATGATGCTGACCAGGGTCGTGTCCTTGAACAGTGACAGGAAACTGTTGACGATGCCGGGAATGACGATGCGCAGCGCCTGGGGCAGGATGATGAAGCGCAGCTTGCGCCAGTAGGACAGCCCCAGCGCGTCCGCCGCCTCATACTGTCCCCGGGGAATGGCCTGCAGGCCGCCACGCACCACTTCCGCCATGTAGGCGGCGGCAAACAGGGCAGTGCCGACCATGGCGCGCAGCAGCTTGTCGATCGACGTCCCCTCCGGCATGAACAGCGGCAGCACCACGCTTGCCATGAACAGCACCGTTACCAGCGGCACCCCGCGCCAAAGTTCGATGAACATCACCGAGAACAGCCGCACCACTGGCAGTTTCGAGCGTCGCCCGAGCGCCAGCAAGATTCCCAGCGGCAGCGACGCGACGATACCGGAAAGCGCGACCACCAGCGTGACCAGCAGTCCCCCCCAGAGCGGCGTATCAACGCGCGTCAGGCCGAAATCCACGCTCAGAACCGCAAACAGCAGCAGCACCGCGCCACTGATCACCGCCCAGTTGGTAAGGCTCATGCGCAGTTCGAGAATGCCCGCCACCAGCGAGAAGAACAGGATGATCCCGAGCGCTGCCAGCATGATCACGATGAGCGTGAGCCAGGTGCCGGATGAGAACTGGAAATGCCCGCCGGTAAGCAGGATCAGCGCCATCGTCGGATAGACGACCAACAGGAAGATCGCGTTCGCCCGCTTGTAGGGCACCCGTGGGATGAGCATCGGGATGAGGGCCAGCGCCCCCACCGCATAGACGATGTCCACCCGCCAGCGCTGGTCGACCGGATAGAGCCCATAGACCCACTGTCCGAACTTGGCACGCACGAAAGCCCAGCAGGCCCCCGGCACGACCGACGGATCGGCGCTGACGCAGGCGTCGCGGTTGCTGCCGCTCCACACCGCTCGCAGGATCGCCCAGTCGAACAATGTCCAGGCGACGTCCAGGATGACATAGGCCGACACGAGGGTGATGATGCTGTTGATCCAGTTCGAGAACAGATTGGCCCGGGCCCAGCCCAGGAACCCGCGCTCCGACACCGGCGCCGGCCGCGGTGGTATGCTCTGTTCCCGCACGAAGATCCGTTCCGTCTTGCCCTGGCCCTCCATCGCTACCTCCCGACCAGCGCAACGCGCGCGTTGAACCAGTTCATGAAGCCGGATGTCAGTAGACTGAGCGTCAGGTAGACGGCCATCCACAGCGAGATCACCTCGACCGCCTGTCCGGTCTGGTTGAGCACCGTGCCGCCGGTCGCCACTACATCCGGATAGCCGATGGCCACCGCCAGCGACGAGTTCTTCGTGAGGTTGAGATACTGGTTGGCCAGCGGCGGGATGATCACCCGCATGGCCTGGGGAATGACGATGAGCTTGAGTGTCTGCCCTGGCTGAAGGCCCAGCGCCTGCGCCGCTTCCGTCTGCCCCTTGTTGACCGCCTGAATTCCGGCGCGCACCACCTCGGCAATGAATGACGCGGTATAGATGGTAAGCCCGAGGAACAGCGCGATGAATTCCGGGATGACGTTGAACCCGCCGACGAAATTGAAGCCCTGCAGCTGGGGATAGTCGAGCGACACCGGAAAGCCCGTGATCAGCAGGGCAAGGATGGGCAGGCCGAGGAACAGCCCGAAGAAGACCGATGCGCGCGGCAGGATCTGTCCTGTCTCCTCCTGCACCCGGCGGGCGTGGCGGATGTAAAGCAGGCCCCCGACGAGCCCGGCAATGAGCGCGATGCCCGTCCACATGATCTGATCGCCAAAGATCGGCGCCGGCATGTAGAGGCCGCGATTGTTGAGAAAGAACAGGTCAGCGAAGACATGGCTCTGCCGCGGCCCTGGCATGGCCTTGAGCACGGCGCGGTACCAGACGAACAGCTGCAGCAGCAGAGGAATGTTGCGGATGATCTCAACGTAGCCGACGGCAATCTTTCGCAGGAGCCAGTTGTTCGACAGCCGCATGATGCCGATGATGAAGCCGAGGACCGTGGCGGCGATGATGCCGAGCCCGGCGACCAGGAGCGTGTTGACCAGCCCCACCAGGAAGGCGCGGCCATAGCTCGAGACTTCGCTGTAGGGGATCAGCTTCTGGACGATGTCGAATCCGGCGGTGCTGTTCAGGAAGGCATAGCCTGACGCAATCCGCCGCTGCTGGAGATTGGTGATCGTGTTGTCGATGATCTCCCAGGCCAGCCAGCCTATGGCCACGAGCAATATGACCTGGGTAGCAATTCCGCGCACCCGCGGATTGGTCCAGATGCTGTCGGAATCGCGCCGCCCCACTACGCGCACTTGGTCGTCGGCAGCCGTCATGCGTCACCCTCGCCCTCTGGGCCCCTCCCCGCAGTCCGGTTCCGATATTTTCTTTGGAACTCAGGACTGCCCGTGTCACGCCCCGTCGCAGGGACGGCAATCGAGTATCGGCGGGACCGGTTTTCAGCCGGCCGGGACAGATGCCGCCGGGATCGTCCCTGGTGTCAGGGCGAACGCGCTGCCCACGGCCTTGCGAAACAGCCAGCGAAAGCGGATCCGGCACGGCTAGTGCCACTCCGGATCCGCCCGTTCCTTACCGGATCGGCGGCGCGTACATGATGCCGCCCTTGTTCCACAGGGCATTCAGGCCACGCTCAATCTTGAGCGGGGTGTCGGGGCCCACATTGCGGTCGAACACTTCGCCGTAATTGCCCACATGCTTGACCACGTTGATGACCCAGTCGTTCTCGAGGCCGATGCTCTTGCCGAAATCGCCTTCAAGGCCGAGAAGGCGCTTGATCTCCGGATTGGTCGAGCTCTTCATTTCCTCGACATTTTTGGAGTTTACGCCGAGTTCTTCAGCATTGACCTGAGCGAACAGCACCCACTTCACCAGATTGAACCACTGCGGGTCGTTCTGCCGGACGACGGGGCCGAGCGGCTCCTTCGAGATGATCTCGGGCAGGACCACATGCTCTTCCGGATTGGCAAGCTTCAGGCGGGTCGAATAGAGGCCCGACTGATCGGTGGTGAGCACGTCGCAGCGGCCGGTCTGATAGGCCTGGTTGACCTCTTCGTTGTTCTCGAAGGCCACCACCTGATAGGTCATGTTGTTGGCGCGGAAATAGTCCGCGAGATTGAGCTCGGTGGTCGTGCCGGTCTGGGTGCAGACCGAGGCGCCATTGAGCTTGAGGGCACTGTCGACGCCCAGATCCTTGCGGACCATGAAGCCCTGGCCGTCATAGTAGTTGACGCCGACAAAGGTGAGACCGAGGCCGGCATCCCGCTGCATGGTCCAGGTCGAGTTGCGGGCAAGCAGGTCCACTTCGCCCGATTGCAGCGCCGTGAAGCGCTCCTTCGCCGACAGCGGCGTGAATTTCACCTTGTTGGGATCGTTGAAGATGGCGGCAGCGACCGCGCGGCAGAAGTCCACGTCGAGACCGGACCATTCGCCCTTGTCATTGGGGAATCCAAAGCCAGGCAGGCTCGGATTGACGCCGCATTGCACGAACCCTTTAGCCTTCACATCATCCAGAGTGCCGGCGGAAGCTGCAGCAGCACCCGCCACGCTCAGGGTTGCGCCCAGTACCAGCGAAAACAGTCTTCTCATCGCTTTTCCCTTGTATTTTTGGGGCTTGCCTGTTGACAGCGACCCTTCGCTACCCACCATCGACTGACCGATGTCCCTGCGAATTGTAGTGGCCGGTGTCAGCACAAGGCTTCCCTTCTGCTCAGGACGACGCGCATCCATGTGCCATCGGAACTGAAAACAGACCTTGGGTCAAGGGGACAGAAAGGCTAATCCGGCAAGCTTTAATCATATTCTTGCCGCAGCATCTCAACGCGTTACTCTTCAGCCAGATGCGGCCAGAATTCCGCCAGTGATGGATCGTGTATTATGCTCAAGAATTCCAGTGATTTGACATCGAACAGCCCGACAACACGTCTGCTGAAGGCCGGACAGTCCTTCGCGGAACATGGCTTTGTTAATCCGGCGGTCTATCACGGTTCAACTGTACAGTTCCCGACGGTTACAAGCCTGCTGGAGCGGAACCAGCAATATATCTACGGCCGCGACGGCACGCCGACCCACCGCGCCCTGGAAGAGGCGATCATCGAGCTCGAGGGCGGCCATGCCGCCTTTCTCTGTCCCTCGGGTCTTGCTGCCATTTCCACCGCCCTTCTCTCGGTCGTGGCGACCGGCGATCACATCCTGATGACAGATTCGGCCTATCGTCCGGCCCGTCATTTCTGCCAGTCTATGTTGCACCGCATGGGCATCGAGACCGATTTCTACGCCCCCGGCATCGGTGCCGGAATCAAGGATCTGATCAGGCCCAATACCCGGGTCGTCTATACCGAGCAGCCCGGTTCCCAGACCATGGAAGTGCAGGATCTGCCCGCCATTGCCGAGGCAGCACACGAGGCCGGCGCCGTCGTGATGATCGACAATACCTGGGCCACGGGCCGCTTCTTCAATGCCTTCGCCCATGGCGCCGACATCGTGGTGACGGCCGGCACGAAATATTATTGCGGCCATTCCGATGTGATGCTCGGCGCGATCATCACCAACGAGCACTACCAGAGGGCCGTCTTCCGCGGCCATCACGAGCTCGGCGCCTGCGTGGCGCCCGATGACGCCTGGCTGATTCTGCGTGGCCTGCGCACCCTGGATGTGCGGCTGAAGCAGCACATGGCCAATGCGCTCGAGGTGGCCCGTTGGCTTCAGCAGCGACCGGAGGTCGAGCAGGTGCTCTATCCGGCGTTGCCCGGCACCCCGGGCCATGACCTGTGGAAGCGTGACTTCACCGGTGCGACCGGCCTGTTCTCGGTGGTGCTGAAGCCGGCCGAGCCGTCCGCCATTGCCGCCATGCTCGAGGGCCTCACCCTGTTCGGTATGGGCTATAGCTGGGGCGGCTATGAGAGCCTCGTCATCCCCTTCGATCCGAGCGGCTATCGCAGCCTGCCCGGCTGGCCGGACCGTCCGTCACTGCGCTTCCATATCGGCCTTGAGGATCCGGCCGATCTGATCGCCGATCTGGAGGCGGGGTTCCGGCGTCTCGCTGCTCACGCCTGAAAGAGGTGGGCTCGGGCTTGCGCAGGAGCCTGCCCGGACCCATCTTTGCTGCTCTATTTCAGGAGTTTGCCGTGAAGATCTGGTCGCCCCTTCTAGCCGCCGTGACGATCTGCCTGGGCGCGCTTGTCGCAACCCCGGGCTTTGCCGATGATGACCCCGAGCTCATCTTCAAGCGCTCCACCGTCTTCAAGTTCCTGTCCCCCGACCACAAGCTGGCGACCTATGCCATTGATGACCCGCTGATCGATGGCGTGACCTGCTACTTCACCATCCCCGAGAAGGGCGGCTGGGTCGGCTGGGCTGGCCTCGCCGAGGAACTGTCGGAAGTCTCGATCGCCTGCCGCCAGGTCGGCCCCATCCGCTTCAAGGGCAAGTTCCCGCAAGGGGCCGACATGTATCGCCAGCGCCGCTCGCTCTTCTTCAAGAAGATGCAGATTGTTCGCGGCTGCGATGCCAAGCGCAACGTGCTCGTCTATCTCGCCTATACCGACAAGCTCATTGAGGGCAGCCCAGACAACTCGACCTCGACAGTGCCTATACAGCCCTGGGGCAAGGACGACGACGTCGCCCGCTGCGCCGATTATCTTGATTGACCGGGACTTTGGGCGGAAACAGCGCGCCCACATGCTTGACGCCGGGCCGGCAAAGCGCGCATTTAGGCGCTGACGGTGCCCTCAGGGGCTTAATATGGGAACGCGGTGAAGGCGCAAGGCCCAATCCGCGACTGCCCCCGCAACTGTAAGCGGCGAGCCGTCCATCAGACACCACTGGAGCTGGCGCTCTGGGAAGGCGATGGATGGCTTTGACCCGCAAGTCAGGAGACCTGCCGTCACCCGTGGTCACACGCGATCGCACCAGGCGGGGTGTTCTGGTGGAAATTGGCGCCATCCGGTGCCGTGCTCTCGGATCGTAGTGACGTGCCGCAAGGCTACAGGCCCGAGAGAGTAATGACGACTGAGCCCGTGAGACGGAAGTGGCCGGCGCGATCATTGCGTCTGCAAGATCGTGGCTCGGCGTCCGTGGCGAAGGCTGTCCGGTTGGACCTCGCGGCCTGGATTTGTCGGATTCGGGACAAGATGGGCGCCCCCCAGAGGCATGCGAGCTGCGTTCTCGGCGCTGGCCTCATGGCGCTTGCCATCACCTCTCCGGTCAGCGTCATCGCCGCCGACGCGCGACCGCAACGCATCGTTTCCCTCAACCTGTGCACCGATGAGCTTCTGCTGCGCCTGGCCGATCCTTCGCAGATCGTGTCCGTTAGCTGGCTTGCCCGCGATCCCCTGTTGAGCAATGTTCCGCAGGATGCCCGTCGCTATCCGGCAAATCGCGGCCTGGCCGAGGAAGTCTTGGGATTGGAGCCCGATCTGGTGCTCGCCGGCCGCTACACGACGCCCCAGACCGTGGCCCTTCTCCGTCGCCTGGGCCTCAAGGTTGTCGAATTCGACTTCCCGACCTCCGTCGACCAGTCGGTTGACCTGGTCCGCCGCTTCGGCGCCGTGATCGGGCAGGAACAGCGCGCTGCCGAACTTTCCGAACGCATGGCGAAGGAGCTTGCCGCATTCCGGGCGAAGGAAACCAGCGCTTCGCCACCCACCGCACTCATCTACCAGCCCAATGGCTATACCGCAGGCGCGGGTTCGCTGATGGATTCCCTGCTGGCCACAGCCGGCCTTGCCAATATGGCGACTTCCGCCCGACACAATGGCTACGGGCCTCTGTCGCTCGAAGCCGTGGCACGCCACGCGCCGGACATTGTCATCATCGACCAGGACTCGACCGCTCCATCCCTGGCCCGGCAGATCCTGGAACATCCTGTTCTCGCTGCCCTGCCCAATCCGCCGCTGACGATCGCCATCCCCTCACGCCTGTGGATCTGCGCCGGTCCCGCCATGGTGGAGGCGGTAAGGCTGCTACGCAAGGCCCGCGACGAGATATCATCGAGCAGAGGCATGCCATGACTGAGGCATCATCCTACCGCCTGCTGCTCGCAGCCCTATTCGTGGTCATGCTGGCAACGGCCGCAGCGTCCCTTGCCATCGGCTATGTGAACTTCAGCTTGTCGGCTGCTGTTCTCGATGTCCTGAGCGGCACGCCGACCCTCGGTGCCGTCATTCTTGAGGAACTGCGCCTGCCGCGTACCCTCCTTGGCCTCATCGTAGGCTTCACCCTCGGCCTTGCCGGTGCCGCCATGCAGGGCTTCCTGCGCAATCCGCTGGCCGAGCCTGGCATCATCGGTGTTTCTGGGGCCGCCAGCCTTGGCGCGGTGCTCGTCTTCTATTTTGGCCTTGCTGGCGTCTTTTCCTTTGCCCTGCCCTTGGGCGGCATTGCCGGAGCAGTCGTGGCGGGAATAGCCCTCTTCGCGCTCGCCGGCAGCGGCGCCAGCACGACGACCCTGATCCTTGCAGGTGTTGCCATCAACAGCCTGGCAGGCGCCCTCGTCGCTCTCGCCCTCAACCTGTCGCCGAGCCCCTATGCCGCCGTCGAGATCATGTTCTGGCTCATGGGCTCGCTGGCCGATCGCAGTCTCGCCCAGGTCTTTCTGGTCCTGCCCGCCATCATCATCGGCTGGCTGTTACTGCTGGTGACCGGCCGGGCGCTGGACGCCCTCTCCCTTGGCGAGGAAACCGCCGCCAGCCTCGGATTCGACATGCGCCACTTGCGCCTCATGGTGATCAGCGGCACGTCTCTGGCGGTTGGCAGCAGCGTGGCGATCAGCGGGGCCATCGGCTTTGTCGGGCTGGTCGTGCCCCATCTCCTGAGGCCGCTGGTCGGCCATGTCCCGCGCAATCTCCTCCTTGCCAGCGGCCTCGGCGGCGCGATCCTGACCCTTGCCGCCGATATCGCCGTGCGCCTGATCGACACCCAGCCCGAGCTCAAGCTCGGGGTCATCACCGCCATCATTGGCGCGCCCTTCCTCCTCTCCCTTATTTGGCGGCTGAGGCGCGATCCGGCATGAGAATCGACGCCCGGAGGATAAGTGCTACGATCGGCGGACGGACGATCCTGTCCGGCATCGACCTTGCGGTCGAACCCGGCAAGGTCATGGGCCTTGTGGGCCCCAATGGAGCAGGCAAGTCGACCCTCCTCAGGGTTCTGGCCGGCCTGATACCACCGCAAGCCGGCGAGCTCCTCTATGACGGCAGGCCCGCAGCCGTGCTCTCGGCCCGCGAGCGCGCTCGGCGGATCGCCTTCCTCACCCAGGCCTCGCGCCTCGACTGGCCGCTCACCGCCGCCCGCCTCGTCTCCCTTGGCCGCCTGCCCCATCGCGGATTGCTCGGCCCGCTCGACCCGGACCGGGACGAGGCGGCCATTCGCGAGGCCATGGCTGCCACCGACACGCTGCAATTTGCCGATCGCCCGGTTTCGACCCTGTCGGGGGGCGAGCGCATGCGGGTGATGCTTGCCCGTGCACTGGCGGTCGAAGCCTCGACTTTCCTTGCCGACGAGCCGGTGACCGCCCTTGATCCTGCGCATCAGCTTCAGACCATGCAGATCCTGCGCGACATCGCCGGCCGGGGCACCGGCGTGGTGGTCGTGCTCCATGACCTGACCCTTGCCGCCCGCTTCTGCGACAGCGTCGCCCTCATCGCCCAAGGCCGCCTCGCCGCCCTCGGAGTGCCGCAGGACGTTCTGACCGCGGCCATGCTCCGGTCCGTCTATGGCATTTCCCCATACATCACGGAAAACGAGGGCGAACTGGTAATTATCCCCTGGCGCTGAGGATCCAGAAGCCCGGCTCCGGTGTTTAGGGTCAGGTACATTTCTGTTCGGCTCCATATGCCGATCGGGTACTACAGCCTCTCACGGCATCCGGAGTGATCATGTCCGTGCCCGACACCCCAAGACTGTCGCCCGTCCTGCCGGCGCCGCCCGCCAACCCGCTGGTGACGGCGGTTGCCGTGCTGCTCGGCATCGTGACGCTTTATTTCGGCCAGGACATCTTCATCCCCTTCGCGCTTGCGATCCTGCTGGCCTTTGTGCTTGCCCCTATCGTGAACGGCCTGCGCAAGCTGAGGATCCCGCGCCTTGCCGCTATCTTGCTCGCCGTGGGCCTGGCCGTGACCGTGATTGCCGGTCTATCCGTGGTAGTGGGCTCCCAGCTCATCCAGCTCGCCAACAACTTGCCCGGCTATCAGACCACGATCCGCGACAAGCTTCACGATCTGGTGCCAACTGGCGAGGATGGCATGTTCGGCCGCCTGTCGCGCAGCTTCGATCGCATTACCGAGGAACTGTCCAAGCAGAGCGAGGCAACGGTTACGGAAGCCTCGCCTGCCGCAGCCGAGGCCAAGCCGCCGCGCCCCGAGCCCATCCCTGTCATCGTCGAGGCCGACGACCTCCCACCCATGACCGTGATCCAGTCGGTGGCCCTGCCGCTGATCAAACCCTTGCTTACCGCCGGCATCGTCATCGTCTTCGTCATCTTCGTGCTGCTCGAGCGCGACGACCTGCGCGAGCGCTTCATCAAGCTCATCGGCAAGGGTGATCTGCAGAACAGCACCGATGCCCTCAATGAGGCCGCAAGCCGGGTGAGTCGCTACCTGCTCATGCAGGTGATCATCAATGTGAGCTACGGCATTCCCATCGGCATCGGACTCTTTATCATTGGCGTTCCCAATGCCGTGCTATGGGGCCTGCTGGCGGCGGTCCTGCGCTTCATCCCCTATGTGGGAGCGTTTCTCGCCATGATCTTCCCGCTGGCACTTGCTTTCGCGGTCGATCCCGGCTGGTCCATGCTGCTCTGGACGGCGGCGCTCTTCATCTGCATGGAGCTGATCAGCAACAATTTCCTCGAGCCCTGGCTCTACGGCACGAGCACCGGCCTTTCCTCCATCGCCGTGATGATCGCCGCCATCTTCTGGACCACGCTGTGGGGGCCGGTGGGGCTGATTCTGGCAACGCCGCTCACCGTCTGCTTCATCGTCATCGGCCGTTACATTCCCCAACTGCAGTTTCTCGAGGTTCTCCTCGGCAGCGAGCCGGTACTTCAGCCCTATGAACGGCTCTATCAGCGCCTTTTGTCGGGCAATACCGAGGAGGCCGTGGAGATCGCCGAGGATTTTGTCGAAGAGCACGACATCTACGCCTTCTGCGAGGAAATGGCCCTTCCCGCTCTCAGGCTTGCCGAGAATGCCCGCCAGCAGCAGCGGGCCGATGTCCAGCAGCGCCGTCTCGTGGCCGAGGCCATGCGCGAGGTGATCGAGGACTCGGTCGAGCATCATCACGAGCTCACCGAAAAGCCCCTGCCGGTCGAATCAGACATGAAGCCGCGCGTGCTGATCGCCGCCGGTCGCACCGAGCTTGATCTGGCCGCTGCCGAGATCGTCGCCTTCGCCCTGCAGGAAGAAGGAATTACCTCAAGGGTTCTGCCGCCTTCGGCTCTGGCCCAGCAGGCCTTCGACCAGATCGACTTTTCTGGCGTCGATGTCGTCTGCCTGAGTTATCTCTCGCCGCGCCCGCAGGTTTTCGCGCGCCAGACAACCCGCCGGTTGCGTCGCCGGGCGCCGCATCTGAAGATCATCCTCTGCCTGTGGAGCACAACCAGCGATGGCGGCCTCCTGGCCCGGAATGCCGTTCATGCGGTAACGTCAACCGTGATCGATACGGTGGGCAAGGTCTCCGAACTTGTGCCAGGCCTGATGCGAGACGGCGGGGTCGCGGGAGCCGCTGCTGCGGATGACGCCCTTGCGGCGCAAGATGCGCGATCCCCGGGTGGTGCCGGCGCTCCCGTCGCCGTGATCGAGACTTAGCGCAAGCCTCGATCACCGGATTTTGACCGGACAATGCATCATCTGGCGCCTCACGGCCCCCCAGGCGGTACCCGATCGCCCCTTTCGCCATTGCCCGATGGATTTCTTTACGGCACAAAGTGCATTCTCCCTCCGTTTCTGGAGGCTCATCCAAGGCGAAGGTGCGAATGAAGACATCGGCAGGTGCCGTACATTTCTCGCTCGACCAGATTTCTGGAACGGATTGACGGTTGAGCATGCTCAAGAGGCTATACGACCGAACGATTGAACTTGCCGGCCACCGGCACGCCGAGCGCTGGTTGGCGGTAATGTGTTTCGCCGAGAGCTCCTTCCTGCCAATGCTGCCGGAAGTGATGCTGCTGCCGATGATCTTGGCAAAGCGGTCAGCCGCGTGGCGCCTGGCGACGATCTGTACCGTCTTCTCCGTACTTGGCGGCATCGCCGGCTATTTCATCGGCGTTTTCCTGTATGAGCAGGTCGGCCAGCCGCTGCTGCGCTTTTATGGCATGGCCAAGGATTTCGAGGAGATTGCCAGCACCTACAACGACATGGGCTGGCTGATGGTGCTGATCGGGGGCGGCATAACGCCCATCCCCTACAAGGTAATCACTATTGCGAGCGGTCTGACCCGCCTCGACTTTCTGACCTTCGTGCTAATGAGTACCCTCGCCCGCGGCGTCCGGTTCTTCCTACCCTGTGCGCTCATGTACTATTTTGGCGCCCAAGCCCAGATCATCATGGAGAAGAACCTCAAGCTGGTGTTCTGGCTCTCCGTGATCGGCATCGTCGGCGGAACCCTGGCGGCAAAATACGTGTTCTGAAGGAATATTGCCCCAATCTGCTCACATAGATCGGCTAGTCGGGTGGCTGGAGGCTGAAACCGATGCGCTGCGCTCATCTCACCGTTGTTCTGGCCGCTGCCGCTCTCGCCGCCGCGCCGGATCAAGCGCGCGCACAGGAGGTGCAGACCGCTCCATTGAACAGCTGGATTATCATCGAAGGTGATCCGGACTATGAGGCCGATCTCAGCTGCATCACGGAAACGGCGTCCTCCGGTCTCGACATGAATGACGAGGCGGTGGTGCGGGTCGTGCAGGACGATTGCACCATCCGCCGCCTTGAGACGGCATCCGGCGCCCGTGGTGACGACCTGTCGCCGTTGAAGTTCCGCACCGACCTTCTGCCCGCCATTCTTGCCGCCGAAGCCGAGGCGCGGCGGCTCGAGCGGATGTACGAGGCGCGCCGTCGCGCCTGGGCTGCCCGGGGCATCCGCCGGCCAATCCTGAGCGCCAATGGCGACATCCCATTCAGCTATGCGTTCGAGCAGAACGTGACCGAAAGCCGTCTCGCCTATGGCGTGGAGAAGCGCGAAACTCGCCTTGCCGCCACCTCGAGCGGATATCGGCTGGAAGGCACCTTCTCCGAAAGTTCCCGCGACAGCATGTCAGGCGGCGTGAAGAAGGCAAAGCTTCGCGGCGAGGTACCCTTGTCCTTCGGGCCGGTCCGCATACGCGCGGGCCTCGATACCTATTCGGTGCGCGACACCACCGCCGGCTCGACGGAGAGGCGCATCGGCCGGGGCATTGACCTGAAGGTCAATAATGACCTCTCGGACGACATCGAAACCGAGTTTTCCACAAAGCTCGAATACGTGAAGGACGGCTCCTCGCGGGTGAACGCCGTGGCGGCCGGCGTCATGCATTATGATTTTACAATTGGCGATTGGCTGGCCCGCATCTCCCCCGGTGCGGAGCTGGCCCAGACCACCGGTGGAGGCGGCGATTCGCCCGTCAGCATGGCGATCCGCGTGAAGCTTGCCCTGACGCGCGGCCCCCAGCGTATCGAATTCGCCCAGCGGCTGTATCGCAAGCAGATCATGGGCGGCGGCGATGCCGGCGAGGAGAACCGCCAGACCTCGATCAGCTATGGCTATTCCTGGGAGAATGCATCGCTCGCCGTTCGCGGAACGCATTTCAGCCGTTCGCTGATTGCCGGCACCGATGACGACGACTGGCAGGTTGGCGCCGTCTGGTCGCTAAGGCTTGAGGCATTGGCCGACTATCTCCGCTGAGTAATGTCTACTACTGATTTACATCATTCCAATTTCTCAATTTAAAGTTGCGAATACGCCCCGCTGCTTTAAACTCTAGGCATCGATTCTTCGCGTTTTGATTGTGAAATATGCCGGGGGGCGTGACAGATGATGATGGCTGCCGGAACCAATGTGAGACAAGCAGCGCGTCGCTCCATGAATGATGCCCTGACTGTGGATCAGGAACTGGAAGAGGATGCCCGCTATTCCGAGGCTTACCACTCGGGCAGGACGGAGTCGCTGATGACCACTCAGCCTCCGGAGCAGGCCATGTCCTCCCGCGTGAAACCGGAGGTCGTTCCTGCCGATGCCGACGAACAGGAATACCTCTCGGCGGGAGACCATCCCCACCTCCAGCTGGTTGCTGATGCCGCCCGTCGCGGTGCCATCATCGGTACGAGACGCCTCGACAAGACCCGGGCCGAGCTCCGGGACTTTGCCCGGCGCATCGATTCAAGCGCCTTGTCCGCCGCCGAACTGCGCCGCCTCCGGCTCGATCTCCGGCGACGGGAAGGCATCCTGCTCCTGCTCGGCGGCCTTGTGCTCATCATGAGCGCGCTCTATGGCGCCCTCATTTTCTCGTCACCTCAATTGCTCGGCAATCCGCGCAATGAATTTGGTTGCGTCATCTTCGGCGGCACTTGGGCACAAAGCCCGACCGGGAAGGATTACTGCATCTTCTGGGCCCATTGAGCCGAGGAAGCTGTTGGGGCCTGCGCTCTCGTCTGGCGCCAGCGCCTGTTCAATGCCTATATTAGGGGAGGTATTCACTCGGACAGGAAGAATGGCAAGTAATCTGACTACGCAGCAACCCGGCCTCGTCGACCCCTTCGGTCGCGCGATAACCTATCTGCGCATATCGGTTACCGATCGCTGCGACTTCCGCTGTGTCTACTGCATGGCAGAAAACATGACCTTCCTGCCCAAGAAGGACATCCTGAGCCTCGAGGAACTCGACAGGGTCTGCACCGCTTTTGTTGAACGCGGTGTGCGCAAGCTGCGCATCACCGGCGGCGAACCGCTTGTCCGCAAGGACATCATGAGCCTGTTCCGTTCCCTCTCCCGCCATCTCGACAGCGGTCGGCTCGAGGAACTCACCGTCACCACCAATGGCAGCCAGCTCGCCCGCTACGCCCGCGAGCTTTACGATTGTGGCGTCCGCCGCATCAACCTGTCCCTCGACACCCTCGACCCCGACAATTTCCGCCGCATCACCCGCTGGGGCGATCCGGCCAAGGTCATGGCCGGCATCGATGCCGCCCAGGACGCCGGCCTGCGCATCAAGATCAACATGGTGGCCCTCAAAGGCATCAACGACCACGAGATCGAGGACATGCTGCTCTGGTGCCATGGCCGCGGCATGGATCTGACCCTGATCGAGACCATGCCGCTTGGCGAGATCGATGGCGACCGCACCGAGCAATATCTGCCCCTGTCGCTGGTCCGCGCCCGCCTGCGCAGCCGATTCACTCTTGAGGATGATCCCTATCGCACCGGCGGTCCGGCCCGCTATGTGACCGTGAAGGAAACCGGCGGCCGCCTCGGCTTCATCACACCGATGACCCACAATTTCTGCGAAAGCTGCAACCGGGTACGGCTCACCTGCACCGGCACCCTGTTCATGTGCCTCGGCCAGGAGGATGCTGCCGACCTGCGCGCTCCATTGCGCGCCTCGGAAGGCAACGAGCTGCTGTACGCGGCCATCGATGCAGCCATTGCCCGCAAGCCCAAGGGACACGATTTCATCATCGACCGCCGCCACAACCGCCCGGCCCTTGGACGTCACATGTCCATGACCGGCGGCTGACCCGCCTTCGTTGCACGTGTTATGATTGGGTGAGGAGCGGGCCGCGCCCCCCGCTTCCTCGCCGAACGGTTTCGACCTCGATCTCGGCTGCGTCATTGGAGCCACCTCATCCGGCCTGGCAACACCGAGTGCCTGCTCTCTTTGCCCCGAGATCAACCCGCCGTCGCGTCGCTTCAGCAGGCTGCTCCGCCCTCAGCCGACCAGGCACCAACCGTCCCATGGTCCTGAACTGCCTGCCCGGAAAACAGGCGGGCGGGCCGCATCCTTTGCACCCCGCCCGCCCTGGTTTCACGAATGCGTTGACGCTTGCTTACTTGCCCAGCGCGCCGATGATCCGCGCCCAGCTGCGGATACCGTGGTGAAAGCTCGAAACGTTGTATTTCTCGTTCGGGCTGTGGATGCGGTCATCCGCCAGGCCAAAGCCGATCAGCAGACTGTCCATGCCCAGGAGGTTGCGGAACGCCCCGACGATCGGGATCGAGCCGCCGCAGCCCATCATCACAGGCGCCTTGCCGAATTCCTGCTCGAGGCAGTCGGCCGCCTTTTCCAGCATGGGATTGTCCGTCGGAATTTCGATCGCCGGGCTGGCGCCGTAGCCGATGAACTCCGCCTTGCAGTCGGCCGGCAGGTTGGCCTGCACATAGGCGCGGAACGACTCGCGGATCTTCAGCGGATCCTGCTTGCCCACCAGACGGAACGATACCTTGGCGGACGCCGTTGACGGAATGACCGTCTTCGAGCCCTTGCCCGTATAGCCGCCCCAGATGCCGTTCACGTCACAGGTCGGCCGCGACCACACCTGCTCGAGAATGGTGCGGCCCTGCTCGCCTGCCGGAACGCTGAGACCAATCTCTCCAAGGAAGGCTTCCGGTGTGACATTGAGCGCCTTCCACTGCTCGAGCACCGACGCGGGCAGCTCTGGCACGTCATCATAGAAGCCCGGCAGCGTCACCCGGCCCTGATCGTCATGCAGGCCGGCCAGGATACGGGTCAGAACCCGGATCGGGTTGCGCGAAGGGCCGCCGTAATAGCCGGAATGGAGGTCGATGGCGGGACCGGTGATGGTCACCTCATCCATGACCAGACCGCGCAGGCGCGTGGAGATCGCCGGCGTATCGGCATCCCACATGTTCGTATCGCACACCAGCGCCACATCCGCCTTGAGCTCTTCGGCATTCTCCTTGAGGAAGGGCAGCAGGTTGGGGCTGCCCGTCTCCTCCTCGCCTTCCAGCAGGATGGTGACATTGACCGGCAGCTTGCCCTGGATCTTCATCCAGGCGCGCACCGCCTCGATGAAGGTCATGAGCTGGCCCTTGTCATCCGCCGTGCCGCGGCCGACCATCTGCTTACGGCCATCCGCCGTGGTGACGATCTGCGGTTCGAAGGGCGGCGTGTTCCACTGTTCGAGAGGCACCGGCGGCTGCACGTCGTAATGGCCATAGAACAGCACGCGGGGCTTGTCCTCGCCGGCATTGTTGTAGTGTGCAACGACCATGGGCCGTCCGGGCGTCGGACGGACGCTGGCGTCAAAGCCGAGCGCGGTCAGCTCCTTCTCGAGCCACTGCGCGGCGCGCTCGCAGTCGGCCGCATAGGCAGGGTCAGTCGAGACGCTGGGAATACGAAGGATGTCGAACAGGCGGCCGATGCTCGTGTCAAGGCTGCTGTCGATTTCGGATAGGATGGATGCTTCAGACATTTTTCCCCGCAATGCGGTCGTAACGCGCCTTGGGATGACGCAAAAAGGTAATCAAACGTTGGAAGTTTGCCGATAGTGTCATTGTGACCGGTGGCGAGCAAGAGGCATAGCGTGAACAGCCTGACACTGGCCCGTCATAGCCTGCAAGCGCACGAACCATCTGCCGGATGGTCGGCCTGGCTGATGCGCCAAGGCTACCAGCACCTGCTCTTACTCCGATCGCAGATCAATCTCTACTACTTCTGGGAAAAGCGCTGGTTTTTCTTCGTGCTGGTTTTCGGCGGCCTGTTCCTCACCCTGCCGCCGCCCACCGGCCTGAGTCAGCAGGGCTGGGTTCTGCTGATCATGTCGGCAGCATCCACCATCCTGTTCATCACCCAGCCCATTCCCCTCCCCAGTGTCGCCCTGCTCATCGTCATCGGCCAGGTTCTGCTCGTTGGCCTCGACAGCGACGAAGTGGCCGGCAACCTGATGACGGATTCGGTGCTGTTCATCATGGGCTCGCTGATGCTGGCCGTGGCCGTGGTGAAGCAAAAACTCGACAAGCGCATAGCTTGGGCGATCGTGCGCATCACTGGCACCCGCACGGTCAATATCTGCTTCGGCATCACCCTTGTCTGCGGGCTGATGGCCTCCTTCATCGGCGAACACACCGTGGCGGCCATGATGCTGCCGGTGGGGCTCACCCTGATCTCGCTTACCAATCAGAACCCGGCCAGGATTCCCAAACTCAGCGCCTTCATCCTGTTCTCGATCGTCTTTGGCTGCACCATGGCCGGCATCGGCACGCCCTCGGGCGGTGCCCGCAACGCCATCATGATCGACTACTGGCAGCAGTTTTTCTATGTGCCGGACGACCCGTCAACCCGTCGCTATCTGGTCGATTACCTGACCTGGATGGCCTATGGCTATCCTCTGTTTCTGGCTCAGATAATCTTTGTAACCCCCATTCTCTATTACACATTCAAGCCTGAGCGGCTGGATCTGTCCCGCGCCGTCGCAAGGCTTCGCGTCCAGATCGAGCTCGACGGCCCCATGACTCCGGCGGCCTGGCTGTCGATCATCCTTTTCATCGGCGTGATGCTGGGCTGGATCTTTGCCTCGCAGCTGGTGGGCATGGGCATCGTCGCCCTGATGGGCACCTGCGCCTTCCTGGTTACCGGGCTGGTGAAATGGGAGGACATCAATGCCGGCGTGAACTGGGGCGTGGTACTGCTCTATGCGGCAGCGATCTCCCTCGGCGTCGAGATGCAGGCAACCGGCGCCGCAAGCTGGCTCGCCGGGCAGGTGCTGGCCTTGTTCGAGCCGCTGGGCATGGGGCATGGCATCGGCCTTCTCGCAGGCATCGCCCTGCTTACCGCGGTGGTTGCCAATACCATGGCGCCGGGCGCGGCCGTCGCCGTCCTTGGGCCGATCGTGCTCAAGCTCGCGGGCCCTGCCGAAGCCGATCCGATCCAGATCGGTTTCATGACCGCCTTCGCCTCCGCCTTTGCCTATCTGGCGGTGGCAAGCTCGCCAGCCTCGACCATCATCTTTTCCTCGGGCTTCCTGCAGATCGGCGATTTCCTGCGCATTGGCTGGCGCATGGCGCTCATGTCCATGGCCATGTTGCTCCTGCAGGCCAAGTTCCTCTGGCCCTGGCTCGCGCAATGACGGAAAGGAGGCCCGTCCCATGACCTTTCTTGCGCGTCTCAGCCGGCTGTGGCGCAAGGACGGGGGCAATGGAACATCCACCCCAAGGTCGACCGCCATCCGCGCCTCGACCCGCGCCCGCATTCGCTCGCACCATGAAAGCGAGGCCCAGCGCCAGATCGACGAGCTGCGCCGGCAGCGGCGCGAGCGTTTCCGCATCCTGGTTTGCCTCAATGGCACCGAACAGTCCGATGACGCCCTGCGCATGGCCGCCTATCTGGGACGAAGCGACGAATGCGACATCATCCTGCTCTATGTACGTCCGGTCGATCACGGTCTTGCCACCGGCGGCCTGCAGGAACGGGTTGCGCGTCAGAACATGCTGGACTGGGGCATCGAGCTGCCCGGCATCCGGGATCTCCATCAGGGCCTTGCGCTGCTCAAGTCTGAAGGCCTGTCACCCGATGACTGGAACCTAACCTCGACCCATACCGATGTCTGGGGCGATCCGCTGGGGGACAACAAGGTCGAGTATCGCGACAATGTCACCGGCCGCAGCATCGTGCTCAAGCTGAAGACTGCGCCCGACGCCGCCAGCGGCATTCTCGACCAGTATGAGCTTGGCCCCTACAACCTGATCCTGATGGGCGATTCAAGCCGCTGGCGGGGCGAATTGCGCTCCTTCTTCTCGCGCCGCAGCGCCGTGCAGAAGGTGGTGATGCTGGCCCCATGCTCGGTCATGGTGGTGCGTCCGACAAGCCGCGACCATGACGGCTTCTTCATCTGCACCGACGGCAGCAGCCGCTCGACGGAGGGGGTGAAGCGCGCTGCCGTCCTTGCCCATGTGGTGGGCGCACCCATCACTCTCTTTGCCGTCGCCCCCAATCTCAAGACCCGCCCCTATGCCCGCGAGGCGGTCGAGAATGCGGCGGCGATCCTGAAATCCATGGGGATCAGGGTGACGGAGACCAAGGTGGCGGTAGGCGACCCGGTGGAGCAGATCATCCGCTACGGCTCGCACTACAAGGTCATCGTCGTCTCTGACGAGGGCCGCAGCCGCCTTCAGCGGATCTTCCGCGGCTCGATCAGCTACGATGTCCTGCGCAAGGCGGGCACTTCGGTCCTCGACGTGCGCTGACTGGCCTCCCCCACCTGCACCGACGCGGCGCTACACCGCGACGTCGCGCTCCCATCGCCTGACGCTCAGGCGAAATCGCTGCTGCTGCGGGCGATCTGGCAGAAGCGGTCGGCAAGCTCGGTGAGCGCCACCTGATGGATCATCCCGCCCGGAACCGCCTTGCCATCGACCCCCGGCAGATCGCGCGTCGTGCAGGCGCTGGCCACCACCGTGCTGAAATGGCCAAGATCAAGCGCCGCCCGAACGGTTGAGCTTACGCACATATGCGTCATGAAGCCGGCGATCACCAACGGCCGCTGACCCGCCCCGGCCAGCACCTCGGCGAGATTGGTCTTCGCGAAGGCATTGGGCAACGGCTTCTCGATGACCACCTCCCCCGCCTTAGGCGCGAGCTCGTCGATGATCTGTCCGCGCGGCTGCGCCCGGTCGAAGGCGCCGCCAGCCGCGCCGCGATGGGCGATATGGATGATCTTTGCTCCCGCCTCGCGCGCCTTGCCAAGCAGGGCCGCGCCCTCGGCGATCGCTGCTTCCACATCGACCAGCTTGAGTGGCCCCGAGCGGTACTCGTTCTGATAGTCGATCAGCACCAGCGTGGAATCGGCCAGCTTCGGCAGTTCAAGCTTGGCGCCTGCCATCTGCAGCAGGGTCATGGGGCCAGTGGTCATGGGCGTTTCCTGTTTTTCTTCGGGTTGAGACCTTATTCGATGACAATGCGTGGGGGCCGCCGCGCGGCGGTGCTGCCTTCAGTGATCTGCCGCCAGACCTGACGGGCGATTTCCCGGAAGATCTGGGCATGGATGCTCTCCGGCTCAGAGACGACGATCGGCTGTCCCTCATCCGAGCGCTCGCGCATGAGCTTGTCCAGCGGCACCTCGCCGAGGAAGGGCAGACCGAGCTTCTGAGCCTCCTCCCGCGCGCCGCCATGACCGAAGATTTCGGCCCGCTCGCCGCATTTGGAACAGATGAAATAGCTCATATTCTCGATGATGCCGAGCACCGGCACGCCCACCTTGTTGAACATGGTGAGGCCCTTGCGGGCATCGATCAGCGCGATGTCCTGCGGGGTCGAGACGATGACGGCGCCGGCCAGCGGCACCTGCTGCGCCATGGTGAGCTGCGCGTCCCCCGTGCCTGGCGGCATGTCCACCACCAGCACATCGAGCTCGCCCCAGGCCACTTCCCGCAGCATCTGGGTGAGCGCCGACATGACCATCGGCCCGCGCCAGATCATGGCCTGTTCCTCATCCACCAGAAAGCCCATCGACATGACCCGCACGCCGTGGCCTTCCAGCGGCTCAAGCAGCCGTCCGCCAAGCGAGCGCGGCTTGCCCTTCACCCCCAGCAGACGCGGCATTGACGGCCCGTAGATATCCGCGTCCAGGATGCCGACCTTGAGGCCGTTCACCTTGAGCGCCAGCGCCAGATTGACCGCCGTGGTCGATTTGCCGACGCCGCCCTTGCCGGAGGCTACCGCTATAACGTGCTTTACGCCGGGAATACTGCCGCCGCGCTGCGGGGCATGCCGGACCGCCGGATTAGCCGGGGCCGGGCGGCCACCCATGCCCGCGGGCGGCGTGATCGTGCGCCCCTGGCCCGCGGCTTGAGCCGCTCCGGCCGGCATTGGCTGGCTGCGGGATGTGCCGGCGCTTTCAGCAGTGAGCACGCAGCGCACCTGACCGACGCCCGGCACCTGCTTCACCGCCTCTTCCGCCGCCCTGCGCAGCGGCTCAAGCTCGGCCGCCCTTGCCGGATCGACGATCAGCGCGAAGGACACCGTGCCGTCGCGGATGACGATCTCCGACACCAGCCCGAGGGATACGATATCTGCTTGAGAGTCGGGCCCGCGCAGCTTGGCAAGCTGCGCCAGGACCTGTTCCTTGGTCACATTGCTCATGCCCGTCTTGTAGAGCATGAACGGGCGAGGTTGAACCACCCTCTTTCCGGATGGCCGCGATTAACGGAACTGTCCCCCGACTTCCGCCGTGATCTCGAGGGCAATCGCCCGGCAGGCCATGCCGAGGGTTGAAAGCCGGTTATCGGTGAGCCGCGCGGTCGGCCCAGAGATCGAGACGGCGGCCAGCGGCGCCCCGTTCTCGTCGGCGATCACGCTGGCAACGCAGCGCAGGCCGATTGCCGCCTCCTCATTGTCGATGGCAAAGCCCCGGCCCCTGATGGCGGCAAGCTCGCGCCTGATGGCCTCGATCGAGGTGAGAGTGTTTGGCGTTTCCTTGGTGAGCGTGCGGGTCGACAGGATCTGACAGGCGTCATGTTCCCGGGCAAAGGCAAGCAGCGCCTTGCCCGAGGCGGTGCAATGCAGCGGGGCGCGCCGTCCGGCGCCGGCAAAGGCGCGCATCATCTTCTGGCATTCGACTTCGGCAAGATAGACCACCTCGCCCCTGTCCTGGATCGACAGGTTGACCGTCTCGCCTGACTGTTCCATCAGCCGCCGCATATAGGGCCGGGCAGTCGCCACGATGTCGCGCGAACGCAGGAAGGCGGAGCCCACCCGGAAGGACTGCACGCCGATCAGCCAGGTCGACCTTTCGGGATCGAAACGCACATAGCGCTCGTTCTGAAGGGTGGTGAGCAGCCGGTGCGCCGTCGAGGTCGGCAAGCCCACCTCATGGGCGACCTCGCTCAGCGACAGGCCTTGCGCGTGGTGCGACAGGGCGTTGAGAAGCTTGAGTGCACGGCTGAGCGACTGGACCTGGCCCGATGCCCGGAGAATGTCCTTGCTGGGTACCACCACTTCGAGGCGCCGGCGCTCCTCTTCGGTCGGCATCTTGGCAATCATATTCATGGTCGGTCAGCCTTTCCAACGCGCGTCACCCTCGTCCGGGCGCGCTGCATATTCCCAACTTTTACAGTCGAGAATACGGCCGGTCAAGCTATCTGATGCGCTCCGCCGCCTGCTGCGGCTCAATCTCGCTGTCCGAAGGCAGCCTGCCGCGCGGGTTTGATATCCATGCGGCGATGTCCCGGTAGACGGTCTCCCGCTGCTTGTCATGCAGCAGCATGTGCCAGCCCTCCGGGTAATAGGCGACCCGCGCCCGCCCGCCGATCCGGCTGATCACCGTGGCAGTAGGATGTTTGGGCACCAGCTGGTCATGGGCACCGTAGAGATAGAGAATCGGTACATCGCCCAGGCTGCCGGCAGCGTCATAGGCCTCATCCATCAGCGTCACGAGGCCGTAAAGCGAGTCAAATCGCGTGCCACGGATATAGAGCGGATCCTTCGAAAGCGTCCGGAGCACATCGATATTGTCGGTGGGATAGATCTCGAGGCCGCGCCCGGACGCGGTCTTCGACGGCACCGTATGAGCGGCGATCCACAAGGCGGCCTTGTAGAGCGGGTTCATCGCCTGCCAGCCCCAGATGGCCGGCGCGACGAGGATGACCCCCTCGGGCTTCATTCCCTCGCTAAGCGCTACCATGGTCTCGGCCCCACCCATGGAAAAACCGAGCACATAGAGCGGGAGCGGCGCATATTTCTGCTGCACAAGACTGGCGATGGTCCTGAGGTCATCCACCATCAGATCGCTACCGGCCCATATCCCGCGCTGGTCGGTCTCGCCGAAGCCGCGCTGATCATAGGTGATAACCGTGATGCCATGGTCGGCAAACCAGGGCCCGGCCAGGTCGAAATCGCCGCGATAGGCGTTGAAGCCGTGAACGGCGAGCATCACGGCCTTGGGATTGCGCGCAGCCCAGATCCGGACCGGCAGCCTCGTGCCATCGGCCATGATCGCAGCATCACTCTCGAGCGTCGCCTCGCCCCGCGCCACGGAACGGATCTGCGTCTGCGGCGCGCAGGCCGCCACCAGCAGACCGAGCAGCAATGTGGCGATGGCCTTGAGCGGCCGGCGCTCCCTAGAGCTGTACGACAAGCCCATCCTCGGCCGTTTCGAACTCAACCTCATCCAGTGCCGCCAGCATTTCCGGAGACATGTGCGTGAGCATTATCCGGCGCGCCGTGAACAGCGGCCGTTTCTCCAGCAACGTGCGGTAGTTTAGGTGATAGGGCGTTTCACTGTCCTTACCGAAGCATTCGCAGACGAACAGGTCGGCATTGCGGGCGATGTCGACCAGCGTGTCCGTCCAGCACGTATCGCCCGAATAGGCGAAGACCTTGCCGCCGTGGCTGATGCGCAGGCCCGTGGCCGGGGCTCCGGATGGGTGGATCACGAGAAAGCTTTCGACCCCAATGCCCAGAACCTCGGTCCGGCTGCCCGGCTCCAGTTCCACGAAATCCACCAGGAAGCCGCTGCAGCTCGCCACGGCCCCCGGGAACATGGCTTCGGTGAGCTCGTGCACCCGCTGCCTCGTCCCCGGCGGACCGACAATGATCAGCGGCTCCTTGCGTCCGGTCACGAACTGGCATTCGAGCAGCAGGAACGGCAGCCCCCCGATATGGTCGCCATGGAGGTGGCTGAGCACGATGGCGTCGATGCCGCGCCGCTCCATGCCCATGCTGTTCATGGCCACCAGCGTCGAGGCACCGCAGTCCACGAGGATCCTCTGCCCGCCGGTCTCCAGATTGAAGCAGGTGTGGAACCTGCCGCCGCTCCCGAATGCATCACCGGTGCCGACAAAGGTTATTTTCATGGTGGAGAGAGCCTCAGTGAGACGTCGGGCAGGAAGTCATGCGGCAGCACTCGGACGGCTGGAGACGCGCCTGTGCCACTCCGCAAGATGGGGATGCTCTTCGGTCAGCGACAATTTCGCAAGTTTCATGAAGTCGATTGCCACAAGCAGGGTAATGTCTGCCACAGAAAAATCATGGCCCGCGATGTAAGGCCGCTTGCCCAGTTCTTCCTCGAGGAAGGTCAGCATCCATTTGGCCTTCTCGCGATTGGCCTCGCCCCATTCCGGAATCTGCGGCTGCTCGAGTGGTGCCATCTTCGGATGCGTGTGACGGAAGGCATGGGCGACCGGATCCATCAGCCGCTGCTCGACCCGCCGTTGCCACATCTCGATCATGGCCTTTTCCAGCGGCGTGCGCCCGAACAGGACCGGCTCCGGCTGCAGTTCCTCGAAATAGCGGCAGATGGCGATGGTTTCGGCAATGACCGTACCGTCATTAAGGACCAGGAAAGGAAGCCGCAACATAGGATTGAGGCGGCGCATCTCCTCCGAATAGTGCTCCTTGGCATTTATATCCACCTGCACGCGCTCGATCTCGATCCCTTTCTCGGCGAGAAAAACCCTTACTCTGCGGGGATTTGGCGCCCTTCCCTCTTCGTACAGCTTCATTGTTTCCTCCTCTTTGGTCCATCCCGTGCGGACACTGCAGACTAATTTGATACGACTTATTTAACCACGTGGAACAAGCGCTCCTTAATCTCTGCTGCCTAGCATCCGCCTCAACAGACAGCGCCCCGGCGCCTTGTCCGTGAAATGACACGACCGACCAACACAGCCCGGCAGAGACCATGAGCTTCACCCATTCCGACTTTCCCATGTCCCGGGAGACCGTTGCAGGACGGCTTCAGGACGGCGGCTGGCTGGCGCGTTTCGCGTCGGAGAAGCGTCGCTGGGCGATCATCACCCCGGTGGCGGCTGCCATCATCGTGGTGGTGGCGGCCGCTGGAAACAAGGGGATGCTCGGCCTTGCCTGGTATGCGATCATCCTGGCGGCCAAGGCGCTTGAACTGGCGCTCGCCATGCGGGTGCAGAGCGGTCCGGAAAGCCGCGGCCCGCGGATTGGCCTGGTGGCGGCTGAAATCGTGCTTTGCCTGGGATGGGGAGCTGCCTTCCTGCTGTTCCGGGACCAGGGCGTGACTTTTGCCGATCTGACCACTGCCCTGGTGGTGGCAATGATGGCGGCCCTGCAGGCGGCCAGCATCATGCGCAGCCGCCCGTCTGTCACGGCGGAGCCCGAGCCGCGTCCTGTCAGCGCGCCGCAGAAGCCGTCCGTGTCGCTGGGCGATCTAGCCGAGGATCTGCTGAAGCGCACCAGGCACGAGTGTGAGGCTCGAAGCCTCTCCCCGAAGCTCGTCATCGAGGCGCACCTGCCCGATCTGGTGGGCGACCGCCATCGCCTGCAGGCGCTGGTCGATGCCATCGGCCTGCCGCTCATCCGTTGCCAGAATCCGGGCTCGCGCCTTGAGATCACGGCAACCATGACGGGCGCCGACGGCCTGCGCCTGGCCTTCGCGGCTGCTGCCGTCACCGTTCGTGTCGCAGCCGACCTTGCCCGCGCCGAATCCATGGCCCGCGAGCTCGGCGCCGTCATGTCGCTGCGCCATGCAGCCGACCGCAGCACCATCATCACCCTGGATTTCCCGGCAAGCCAGACCGTGCTTACCACCCCGGTCGAGCACAGACCGCTGGCCGATCCGACTGCCGGCCAGCGTCTGCTGATTGCCCTTACCCAGTAGGATCTGCAGCTTGGGTGTCAGCCCTTGCTGCTGACGCCCGCCTCGGCAAAGGTTGCCATGCCGCGCTGGATCTCGGCCGCCGATTTGACGATCGCCGCCGCCAGCGCAGCGCCGGTCCCCTCGCCCAGCCGCATGCCGAGGTCGAGCAGAGGCGTCTTGCCGAGGATTTCGAGCAGTCGGGCATGAGCCGGTTCCGCCGACAGATGTCCCACCACGCAATGGTCGAGCGCGTCGGACGCAATGGCATGCAGCACGGCAGCCGCGGCGCAGACCACGAAACCATCGAGCACCACCGGCACCTGCCGCATCCTGGCCCCGAGGATAGCGCCAGCAATCGCGGCGAATTCCCGCCCGCCTAGGGTCATCAGCACCCTGAGTGGGTCGTCCAGCGCGTCGCGGTGGAACTCGACCGCCCGCCGCACCACCTCGGCCTTGCGGCGCACGCCTTCCGGATCGAGCCCCGTACCGGGTCCGACCCAGTCCTCGGCCTCCCCGCCGAACAGCGCAAGGCACAGCGCTGAAGCGATGGTCGTATTGCCGATGCCCATCTCGCCAAGGCACAGCAGATCGATATTCCCGGCGACGGCCTCGAAGCCATAGACGATGGTGGCTGCCGTTTCCTTGGCGGTCATCGCCGCCTTCTCGGTGATGTCGCCAGTCGGCACCTCAAGCCCCAGCTCGAAGACCTGCAGGCCTAGCCCCAGCGCCTCGCATATCTGGTTGATGGCGGCGCCGCCATTCTGGAAATTCGCCACCATCTGCGCGGTCACCGCCTGCGGATAGGGCGCGACGTTCTGGGCAACCACCCCGTGATTGCCGGCATAGACCACCACCATGGGCTGGCGGATTGCGGGTGAACTCTGTCCCTGCCAGGCGGCGACCCAGGCGCCAAGCTCCTCGAGCCGGCCGAGCGAGCCCTGCGGCTTGGTCTGTTCCTGCTGCCGCGCCCGGGCAGCGGCTTCCGCCTCTCGATCGGGACCGGGAAGATTGCGTATCAGGTCGCGCAGCTCGTCCAGCGCGCTTTCGTCATGGGGATTCGTCATGAAATTGCCGTTCGCCGATGGTCAATGAGCCGCAAGCTTTACAGGCCCGATTGCCGACCGCTATAGCGGCTGGCGGCGGGCTGTGAAAGCGGAAGCAGCACGGAGGGGGTCATAATGCCGCGTGGAGGGTCAGGATCGGATCGCCAGGTCGCGCTCGACCTGTTCTGGTCGGACCTCGTCCAGTCCCTCGGCCTGCTGACCCGCATTCCAGCAGGCCGCGCACCGCAGCCCGAAGGCCGCAGCCTCGTCGATGCCATGCGCGCCTTTCCCGTCGTAGGCCTCCTGCTCGGCCTCATCCTTGGCATCACCTTCGGCCTTTGCCAGTGGCTTGGCTTCTCGCTGGTATCCGCCATCATCACCGTCGCCATAGGCCTGTTCCTGACTGGCGGCTTCCATGAGGATGGGCTTGCCGATACCGCCGACGGCCTCGGCGGCGGCACCAGCAGGGAAGGCCGGCTTGCCATCATGCGGGATTCGCGGCTTGGCACCTATGGCGCGATGGCCCTCATCCTCGCCCTCGCCGCCCGTATTGCCGCCCTTGCCGAGATCGGCGATTTCGGCACAGCCAATGTCATCCTGATACTGGCGGCTGCCGGCGGCTGGTCGCGCGCGCTCATGGTTCAGCTTCTGGCGAGCACCCCTAACGCCCGCAGCGATGGGCTGTCGGCGGGGATCGGCCGGCCGACGCCGTCAACCGCCCGCCAGGCGATGATCTTCGGCCTGGTGCCGGCGCTGGCCCTGGTTGGCTGGAGCCTCGGGTCGCTTACGGCCCTTGTCCCCCCGCTGGCCGCCTTCTTGGCATACTGGCTTGTCCGCCGGCTTGCCAATCGCCACATTGGCGGGCAGACAGGCGACATTGCCGGCGCGGTCCAGCAGGTGAGCGAGGTGGTCTATCTGCTTGCCCTGACCGCCTGCCTGCCCTGACAGGACGGGAGTGATGACGACGACAACTGCCCCGCTCACGCCCTGCATCAAGCTCTGCGTGCTCGATCCGCGCTCCGACCATTGCCTCGGCTGCGGCCGGACGCGCCACGAGATCGGCCTCTGGAGCAGTCTCGACAATGACCGACGCCGCAGGATCATGGCGGAACTGCCGGCCCGGCTGCAACGCCTCCGCGGCGGTGCGTCCTCTTCCCCTGAGCCGTCTGCTCCGGATGCCGCCTCATGATGTGGCTGGGCCTTGCCATTCTCGCGGTCGGCGCGATCATCCTGCTGCTCAAGGGGGGAAGCGGCGGCGACGTTTTTGGCCTGAGCGACGACGCCTTCGTGGGAGTGGTGACTTCAGTCGCCCTCCTGGTGCTGATCGGCCTGCCCCTGCTCAGGTCTTATCGCGGCCGTTTCGGCGAGGCGGCGCGCCATGCTGCCATCTGGCTTGCCATCGCGCTCGCTCTGCTGGTGGGCTACACCTATCGCTCCGAGATGACCCTTGTGGCCCAGCGGGTGCTCGGCGAGGTGGTGCCGGGGATGTCGGCCACCATGGTCGAAACGGGACCGGATGGCGATGACCGCCGTGTCGTTGTGATCCGCGCCGATTCGACCGGTCATTTCACCGTGCGCGCCACAATCAATGGCCATACGCTGCCGATGCTGGTTGATACCGGGGCGACGGCCATTACCTTATCCTACGAGGATGCCGAGCGTATCGGGATTGATGTGGGCAACCTCCACTTTTCATTGAGCGTTCATACCGCCAACGGCATCGCTAATGCCGCCGAGGTCAGGTTGCGCAGCCTGTCCGTCGGCGAGATCGAGGTGAAGGGACTGCGCGCGCTGGTCACCCAGCCGGGAGCGATGCGCGGCAGCCTTCTGGGCATGAATTTTCTTCGCAGCCTCGGGAGTTACGAGGTCCGCGGCGATCGCATGTATCTGCGGGGCTAGCCCCCGACATGCAGGAGCGGCCGCTCCCGGAGCAGTGAAGCGACCTTACTCATTCGACCAGTTTGGAACTATTCGACCAGTTATAGGGCAAGGAGCGACCAATGGCATTGAAGCCGCGTCAGGACCTGATCGAGAACACCCAAGACTATGAGGATTTCCCGCTGGTTCGCGCCACAGGCTTTCGCGAGTACGATGCCCGCTGGCTGTTCGGCAAGGAGATCAACCTGCTGGGCATTCGCTGCCTCGGCCTCGCTCTGGGCACCTATCTGGCCGAGCGCGGTGTAAAGCCGGAGATCGTCGTCGGCCACGATTATCGTTCCTATTCGGCCGCCATCAAGAATGCCCTGATCACCGGCCTGCTGGGCTCTGGCTGCACGGTGCACGATATCGGCATGTGCATGACTCCCATGGCCTATTACGCCCAGTTCGACCTGGACGTGCCGGCGGTAGCCATGGTGACCGCCAGCCACAATGACAATGGCTGGACCGGCGTGAAGATGGGCTGCGACCGGCCGGTGACCTTCGGCCCCGACGAGATGGCGCGCCTGAAGGAAATCACTCTCAACGGTCTTTGGAAGGAGAAGCCTGGCGGCCGCCTCATCCATGTCGAAGGGCTTCAGCAGCGCTACATGGATGACCTGGTCAACCGCCCCAGACTGTCACGCAGGCTGAAGGTGGTGGCTGCCTGCGGCAACGGCACCGCCGGCGCCTTCGCCCCGCTGGTGCTTGAACGGCTGGGCTGCGAGGTGATCCCGCTCGACTGCGAGCTCGACTATACCTTCCCGCGCTACAATCCCAATCCTGAAGACCTCAAGATGCTCCATGCCATCGCCGAAAAGGTCCGCGAGACCGGCGCCGATATCGGCCTGGGTTTCGACGGTGACGGCGACCGCTGCGGCGTCATCGACAATGAGGGCGACGAGATCTTCGCCGACAAGGTGGGCGTGATGCTGGCCCGCGACCTGTCTACCCTTCATCCCGGCTCGACCTTCGTGGTCGACGTGAAGTCTACCGGCCTGTTCGTGACCGATCCGGTGCTGAAGCAGAACGGGGTGAAGGCCGATTACTGGAAGACCGGCCATTCCCATATCAAGCGCCGCAGCAGGGATCTCAAGGCGCTCGCCGGCTTCGAGAAGTCGGGTCATTATTTCTTCAACGCACCCGTCGGCCGCGGCTATGACGACGGCCTGGTCTCCGCCATCGCCATCCTCGACATGCTCGACCGCAATCCGGGCAAGTCCATGGCCGAGCTGAAGCGCGAGCTGCCGCGCACCTGGAGCTCGCCCACCATGTCGCCCCACTGCGCCGATGAGGTGAAGTACGACATCGTCGACAAGGTCACCCGCCACTATCAGAAGCTTGCCGCCAATGGCGAGCGCATCATCGGCCAGCCGATCCGGGAGCTTGTCACCGTGAACGGCATTCGGGTGACGCTCGCTGACGGCACCTGGGGCCTGGTACGTGCCTCCTCCAACAAGCCCGAGCTGGTGGTGGTCTGCGAAAGCCCCGAATCGGAAGAAATGATGAAGGCCATGTTCAAGAACATCGACATGCACCTTTCGCAATATCCCGAGGTGGGCGAGTACAACCAGAAGATTGCGTAAACCGCCCGCGGCAGCGGAACCGCAACCTGTGGCTTCCGTTGCCGCCCCTTTGCGATTATAAGACGCGCAACTTGATGGGCGCCGCAGTAGCTGGAGTTCGACCGGCCGCGCCGACGAAAGCGCATCACGAAAGGCAGACAGGCAAGCATGAGCACAGAAAAGGGCGTCATTGACCGCGCCATGATCCGCGATCTCGCAGACCTCCTGAACGAGACCGGTCTTCTGGAAATCGAGGTCGAGCAGCAGGGCACTCGCATCCGCGTGTCGCGGGCGGGTCAGGCCATGCAGCATGCCTTCGTCGCCCCGGCTGCGGCGCCGGCGCCATCTGCTGCACCCGCCGCGGCTGCCCCGGCTGTGGCTGATCCCGCCAAGCACCCCGGCGCCCTGAAGTCGCCCATGGTCGGCACCGCCTACCGTGCCCCGGCTCCCGGTGCGCTGCCCTTCGTCGAAGTGGGCAAGGAGGTCAAGCAGGGCGATACGGTTCTCATCGTCGAGGCCATGAAGACCATGAACCACATCCAGGCCCACAAGTCTGGCCGCGTGACGGCCATCCTGGTCGAGGACGGCGCCCCGGTTGAATTCGGCGAACCCCTCATGATCATCGAATGATGGGGGGAGCCAGAGCCCCCATGTTCGATAAGGTCCTCATAGCCAACCGCGGCGAGATTGCCCTGCGCATCATGCGCGCCTGCCGCGAGCTAGGCATCAAGACCGTCGCCGTCCATTCCACGGCGGACGAGAACGCCATGCATGTCCGTCTGGCCGACGAAAGCGTCTGCATTGGCCCGCCGCCTGCCCGCGACAGCTATCTCAACATTCCCTCGCTGCTTGCCGCCTGCGAAATCACTGGCGCCGATGCGGTCCATCCCGGCTATGGCTTCCTTGCCGAGAATGCCCGCTTCGCCGAGATCCTGGCCGATCACGACATCGCCTTCATCGGCCCCAGCGCCGAGCATATCCGCATCATGGGTGACAAGATCGAGGCTAAGCGAACGGCCATCGAACTTGGTCTGCCGGTTGTGCCGGGATCGCAGGGCGCCATCACTTCGATCGATGAAGCCCGCCGCGTTGCTGACGATATCGGCTATCCGGTGCTGGTGAAGGCGGCCGCTGGTGGCGGTGGCCGCGGCATGAAGGTAGCCCGGACCCCGGCCGATCTTGAGCAGGCGGTACAGACCGCCCAGTCCGAGGCCAAGGCTGCCTTTGGCGACGATGCTGTCTATCTCGAGAAATATCTCGACAAACCGCGCCACATCGAGATCCAGGTACTTGGCGACGGCCAGGGCGGCGGCATCCATCTCGGCGAACGTGACTGCTCCCTGCAGCGCCGGCATCAGAAGGTCTGGGAAGAGGCGCTCTCCCCTGCCCTCAATGCCAGCCAGCGAGAGGCCATCGGCGAGCGTTGCGCCCGGGCGATTGCCAAGCTCGGCTATTCCGGCGCCGGCACGATTGAGTTCCTCTACGAGAACGGCGAGTTCTACTTCATCGAGATGAACACCCGCCTTCAGGTGGAGCACCCGATCACCGAGTCGATCACCGGCATCGATATCGTCCAGGAGCAGATCCGCATTGCCTCCGGCGCCCGCCTGTCGGTGAACCAGAAGGACATCACCTTCAACGGCCATGCCATCGAGTGCCGCATCAACGCCGAGAACCCGCGCACCTTCGTGCCCTCGCCGGGCACGATCGAAAGCGTCCATGTGCCGGGCGGTCTTGGCGTGCGCGTTGACAGTGGCATCTATGCTGGCTACCGGGTCCCCCCCTATTACGACAGCCTGATCGCCAAGCTGATCGTCTCGGGCAAGACCCGCAACGAGTGCCTCATGCGTCTGCGCCGGGCGCTTGGTGAATATGTCATCGAGGGTGTGGAGACGACGATCCCGCTGTTTATTGACCTTCTCCAGGAGGAGGACATTATAAACGGGGATTACGATATCCACTGGCTTGAGCACTATCTCGAGCGTAAGTCGCGTTGAAAAAACGAGTATAGCGTCGGTCATGAGCAACATAACGCCGCAGATCCTGCTCAAGGCCTATGCTGCCGGCATCTTCCCGATGGCTGAGAGCGCCGAGGATACAGCGCTCTACTGGATCGATCCCGAGCGGCGCGGGATCATCCCCCTCGAAAAGTTCCACATTCCACGCAGCCTGAAGAAGACGATCCGCCACACCGATCTGGAAGTGCGGATCGACACAGACTTCGACGGCGTCATTGCCGCCTGCGCCGAATCCAAGCCCGGGCGCCGCACCACCTGGATCAACGAGCGCATCAGGGTTCTCTATGGCGAGCTCTTTCGTCTGGGCCATGTCCACACCGTGGAATGCTGGCGCGGCGACCAGCTCGTCGGCGGCCTCTATGGCGTAAGGGTCGGCTCGGCCTTCTTCGGGGAAAGCATGTTCTCCCGCGAGCGCGATGCCAGCAAGATCGCCCTTGTCCACCTGGTGGCGCGCCTCAATGCCGGAGGCTTCTTCCTGCTGGATACCCAGTTCGTCACGCCTCACCTCACCCGCTTCGGCGCCTGCGAGATCAGCCGTGACGACTATCGTCGCCTCCTGGACGACGCCCTGTGCTCGGAAGGAGATTTCCACCTGTTCTGCGAGGATCACGATCCTGAAGTGGTGCTCGCGCTCGCGTCGCCCCTGACGCCGGAGGCCATGGACTGAGGAGCGTGAATGGCGCCATCCGTCGATGACCGGCACCGCGACAGCGCCACCCGATACTGGCCGGTCCTGGCGCCTCTTCACTCTCTGGATAACAACTTCGCTGCCTGGGCTGCACGCAATGGCCGCCTTGGAGTCTTCCTCTACGAATTCATCCGCTTCGGCGTGAAGCAGGCCTGGGCCTGCCTGTTCGGCGGCCTGATGCTCGCCCTTATCATTGCCACCTATTTCTTCTATCCATCCTCGGCGGCGCTCTATCGTTACGACTTCCTCACCCTCTGCGCCCTCGTCATCCAACTCGCGCTCATCCTGACCCGCATGGAAACCCTAGATGAGGTCAAGGTCATACTGATCTTCCATGTGGTCGGCACTGTCATGGAGATCTTCAAGACCGCCAAGGGCTCGTGGGTCTATCCGGAAGCCGCCTGGCTGCGCATCGCTGGCGTGCCATTGTTCACGGGCTTCATGTATGCCTGCGTAGGCTCATACATGGCGCGCGCCTGGCGTCTGTTCGACTTCCGCTTCACCGGCCATCCTCCCCGCTGGGCCATCTTCCTGCTGTCGGCCGCAATCTATGTGAATTTCTTCACCCACCACTATGTCGCCGACATCCGCTACCTGCTCTTTGCCGGCTGCATTGTGGTATTCGGGCCTGCCTGGATCTATTATCGCATCCACACCCGCTACCGGCGGATGCCGGTGCTGCTCTCCGCGCTGCTGGTCGCCTTTTTCATCTGGGTTGCGGAAAATGTCGGCACCCTCACCCATACCTGGACCTATCCGGGCCAGGCAGCGGCTTGGACCATGGTTGCCCCCGCCAAGATGGGTTCCTGGTTCCTGCTGATCGTCATCTCCTATGGCCTGGTCACCCTGGTGAACCGCCCGCAGCCATACACGCCCGCGCAACCCACTGGCCGAATCGGCCCGTCAGGCGATAGCCTCACCCGGCACGCGCATCGTGAGCGGAGCAGATAGTCTCTTCAGCCCGGCGCGCAGGGAGAACAACAGTGCTGCGATCTGTATTGCTGGCAACAGCCCTGATCATCACCGGTCCCGTTGTATCGGCGCATGCGGACGAAGTTGAGGACGCCATCAAGGAAGCGCTCGAGGCCTATCAGAACGAAGACCGTAACACCGCGCGGCAACAGCTGTCCTATGCCGTGCAGCTCATCGGCCAGCAGGCGGCCGACGCTCTTGGCAAGGTGCTCCCTGACGCCCTTTCCGGCTGGGAAGCGGAGGACGTCGAGTCGAACAGTGCCGGTCTCGCCATGCTCGGCGGCGGCATTCAGGCGAAGCGTGCCTACACCAAGGGCGATGACCGGGTCGAGATCCAGGTGATCGGCGACAGCCCGCTGCTTTCCCAGTTCATGGCCCTCATGAGCAATCCGGCGATGGCGGCCGCGATGGGAAGCAAGCCGACCAAGATCAATGGCCAGATGGCGTTGGTCGACTCCGACGGCAAGATCAGCATGGTGATTGCCAACCGCTTCCTGGTAACGGTCGAGGGCTCGGCGTCGTCGGATGACAAGACCGCCTATGCCAAGGCGATCGACCTCAAGAAGCTGCAGAGCCTCTGATCCCTAGCCCGCAAGCGCCGCGACCACGGCTTCATCCCGAGGTCCGGGGCTGCGGCGCCGCGCGAGGCACTGGGCCAGTGCCTCGCGGATGACCTCGATTCCTGCCCCCGGCCTGTGGGCATTCTCGCTCAGATGGCGGCGCCAGGCGCGCCCGCCTGGCATTCCGTTGAACAGGCCAAGTATGTGCCTGGTCATGGCATTGAGCGGCACGCCCCGCGCAAGCTGACGCTCCACATAGGGCAGGAAGGCCTCGATGATCGCCTCTCGTTCGGGAGCGGGTTTGATGATGCCGAACAGGCGCCGATCAACCGCCGCCATCATGTAGGGACTCTGATAGGCGGCGCGCCCCACCATCACGCCATCCACATGGGCGAGCTGCTCCTCAGCCTGCTCGATCGTGGTAATGCCGCCATTGATGGCGATGACGAGATCCGGCCGCCGCGCCCGGAGCCGGTGCACTCGCCCGTAATTGAGTGGCGGAATGTCTCGGTTTTCCTTGGGCGACAGGCCCTTGAGCCACGCCTTGCGGGCATGCACGACGAAATGCACGCATCCCGCACCCGCCACCGTCTCGATGAACCGGTCGAGATCCTCGTCCTCGTCCTGATCATCGATGCCGATGCGGCACTTGACGGTGACCGGAACCCGGACAGCAGCCTGCATGGCAGCCACGCACTCCGCCACCAGCTCCGGTTCGGCCATGAGACAGGCACCGAAACGCCCCGACTGCACCCGGTCGGACGGACAGCCCACATTGAGATTGATCTCGTCATAGCCGAAATCGGCACCGATCCGGGCAGCTGCCGCCAGCATCTTCGGATCGCTGCCGCCGAGTTGCAGCACCACGGGATGCTCGACCGCATCGAAGCCCAGGAGCCGCTCGCGGCTGCCATGGATCACCGCCTGCGCCGTGACCATTTCGGTATAGAGCTGGGCATGCGAGGAGATCAGCCGCGCGAAGACCCGAAAATGCCGGTCCGTCAGCTCCATCATCGGCGCAACCGAAAAGCGCACCCTGTTTCTCGCGTCTGCTCTGTCCATCGTCTTCCGATTGTCCGGTTCGTGCGTATTCCACCCTCATGAGGGGAACAGCAACCGGCCCTCCTTATCATGCGCGTCCGCCTGTGGCCACCATGCGGAGCCTTCCCGACTGGAGGAGCCCTGCTACGCAAGTCCCGGACCAGGATCGCCCGGTAACTGGTCCGCCCATGTGACCTGACCATGGCAGGGCGCTTGGCGAGGGGAAGCCCTCTTCACCAGGGACCGCGGACGCCCATGACAGGCTTTTCTTCCTGCGCCCGGTCATTTTGCCACATCAAGTGCGCAATTCCTTGATCAATAGACAGTTGAATAGTTTCATCGCCGCCCGTTGCCTACTGTTAGTAAGCGAGTACAACTTGCCTCTCACCCAGAGTGCTCCTGCCAGGGATGCCCTGCCCCAGGCCCGCCTTCGGAACACGCTCCATCCCGTGCCGGAGCAAGCGCCGGCAATCTCTGTCATTATGCCCGTCTACAACCGCGAGGCCGTGGTGCGCCGCGCAATCGACAGTGTGCTCGCCCAGGACTTCACCGATTTCGAATTGATCATCGTCGATGACGGGTCCAAGGACCGGACCGTTGAGGTTGTGCAGGAGGTAACCGACCCGCGCCTGCGTCTGTTCCGCCAGCCGCACAACATGGGCGGCAATGCCGCGCGTAACCGCGGCATCCGGGAAGCGCGGGCGCCTCTGATCGCCTTCCTCGACAGCGACGATGTCTATCTGCCGGGCAAGCTCGGCTACATCGTGCGCTACATGGAGGCACATCCGGAAGTCGAGGCCCTGCTCGACAGTTTCGTGCTCGAGGAGGCCGGCCCCCGGACAAGCCGCGCGCGTCTGCGGATCAATCCCGAACTCGCCGCCAACGACGCCATCGAAAGCGCAATCTTCCAGCGTCGCGTCTACAAGGCGACCCCGGCCCTCAGCGCCCGCCGGGAAGCGCTCGAACGCATCGGCATGTTCGATGAAACCCTGCGCCGCCGGCAGGATTTCGACATCGTCCTGCGCCTCGTGGCTGGCGCCCGCTGCGCCACCACCTCGGAAGTGCTCTGGCGCAAGCACTGGAGCCGCGATAGTATTTCCGCCGCCCAGGGCACCTTCATGGCGGCGGTGCTGGCAATCTGCGAGCGTCATCCGCAATATGTCCGCAACCCCGCCTTCCGCAAGGGCCTGGCCCGGGATCTTGCGCGCCATTTCCTGCGCCTTACAGGCCGTGGAGATTTCAGGCTCATCTTCCGGGACGGTCGCGCCTTCTCATCCTGTCATGGCCAGGGGGAGCTGATGCAGCTTATCGCCCAGGGCTTGCTTGAGATCACCCGCCGCAGACTTGGCCCGCGCCGCTCCTGAAACCCGTGTCCATCTCCACAGGAATCGCGCTGGAATGCCGCGCGAGATCCCTAGTGCGCGGCGCAGATGTCGCGATAAGATCGTCTGCCCGCAGAGAGAGAGTTCCCGCGGGGGTTTGAGGGAGAGGATGCAGTGACACTAAATCGATTTGCGGCGGGTGCCGCATATATTGACGGCCGATACATGCCCATTTCGGAAGCCGCCATTCCGATGACCCACTGGGGTTATCGCCGGTCGGATGTCACCTATGACGTGGTCAGCGTGCACGACGGCAATTTCTTCCGCCTTGACGATCACATCAACCGCTTCCGCGCGTCGATGAACACCCTGCGCATGCATCCGCGCGAGACCGACGAGGAGATCAAGCAGATCCTCGACCGCCTGGTGCGCCTTGCGGGACTTAAGGCATCCTATGTCGCCATGGATTGCCTGCGCGCCACCCCCCTTCCGGGCATGCCTCGCCTGCCCCAGTACACGCCCTGCTATATCGCGGCCTTTGCCGTGCCGTGGGTCAATCTCGTCACCGACGAGATGTACGAGCGTGGCGTCCACATGATCATCGCCAAGGAAAGTCGCCGCATTCCCGTCGAATGCGTCGAGCCGCGGGTCAAGAACTTCCACTGGGGCGATCTGACCCGGGCCCAGTTCGAGGCGGCCGACCGCGGCGCCGAGTTCGCCGTGTTGCTCGACTTCGAGGGCAATATCACCGAAGGGGCGGGCTTCAACGTCTTCTCGATCACCGATGGCAAGGTCGCAACCCCGATCCGCGGCGCCCTCGATGGCATCACCCGCAAGTCGGTTATCGAGCTGTGCGGCATGCTCGGCATTCCCTGCGAGGTCCGCAAGGTGTCAGCCCAGGAATTCCTCGACGCCGACGAAATCTTCATGTGCACCACCGCCGGCGGCATCATGCCGGTCTCGCGCATTGACGGCCGCATCATGAACAATGACCGCCCCGGCCCGATCTCCATGAAGCTCAAGGAAGCCTTCTGGGCCGAGCGCGCCCGGGGCTGGCACGCAACCCCCGTTGACTACAGCAAGACTGACGATCTTGCTGCCATTGCTGCCTGAGGCGCCGGCTGCTTCATGCCCTGATGAGAGAAAGCCCGGGACTCGCTCCCGGGCTTTCTGTTTTGGCTTTCACTGGCTGTAGCGGGAGATTCAGGCCTTCGCCGGTGGCTTGCCGAGATAGACATCGTTGAGCCGTGGATCGACCAGGAGGTCCGGCCCAGGCGCGTCGATGGCATTGCGGCCGACCTGGAGCGCATAACCGTGGTCCGACAGCGGCAGCGCCGCCTTCACGTTCTGCTCGACCAGGAGCACGCCAATGCCGGACTTGGCCACGGCACAGATCCTATCGAACACGGTGGTGACCACCTGCGGCGCCAGCGCGGCCGAGGGCTCATCCAGCAGGATCAGCTTCGGCTTCATGATCAGAGCACGGCCAATAGCCAGCATCTGGCGCTCACCGCCTGAAAGCACCGCGGCAAATTTCTTAAGGCTCGGCTTGAGTTGGGGGAAGAAGCTCATCACCCGCTCGAACTCTTCTGCTGGCGGCTTGGAGTGCGCCAGGCGGAAATGCTCCTCCACCGTCAGATTGGGGAAGATGTTCTCCACCTGCGGCACATATCCGACACCCGCCGCCACGATATCCTCGACCTCCCGGCCGGCAAGCTCAACCCCGTCCAGCTTGATCGAGCCGCCGCGCGGCTTGAGCAGCCCCATGATGGTCTTGAGCACCGTCGACTTGCCGGCCCCATTGGGACCGATGAGGGTGATGATCTGCCCGGCCTCCACGTCGATGGACACGCCCTGCAGGATGTTGTTGTCGCCATAGCCGGCGACGATGTCGCGAACTTCGAGCAGCCTGCTCATGCCGGCGCGCTCCCCAGATAGGCGCTGAGCACTCGGGGATCGCGCTGCACTTCGGCCGGCGTTCCCTCGATCAGCATGCTTCCTTCCACCATCACGCAGATCTTGTCGGAAATCTCCATGATGGCCTCGATATCGTGCTCGATGATGAGCACGCAGATGCCCTCATCCCGCAGCGCCCGCAGATGGACGAGCAGCTGGTCCCGGAGCGCCGGGGCAACGCCCGCAAAGGGTTCGTCGATCAGCAGCACCTTCGGATTGACCATGAGCGCCCGGCCGAGCTCGAGCAGCTTCTTCTGCCCCCCCGACAACGCCCGCGCCTTGTTCTGCGCCACATGGGCAAGGTTGAGCCGCTTGAGCATGGCCTCGGCGCGCTCGCGCACCTTCTCTTCCGCCCTGGCCGTGCGCCCCCACAGCAGCAGGGCCGAGACGATGCTCTCGTCCTCCTTGCTCGATCCGGCGACGCACAGATTGTCGAGCACCGTGAGGTCGCCGAACTCCCGCGGCACCTGGAAAGTCCTCACCAGGCCGCGTGAGGCGACGATATCCGGGCGCAGTCCGTCGAGCCGCTGGCCATCGAGGCTGACCGAGCCGTCATCCGGCCGGATGAAGCCGCTGATCGCGCTGAACAGCGTGCTCTTGCCGGCACCGTTGGGGCCGATGATGCCGGTGATCGTGCCAGGGCTCGCGGTCAGCGAGACATCGCGCAGGACATGCAGGCCGCTGAAGCTTTTCTGGATGTTGCGGACTTCCAGCATGGTCAGCTCCGTCCTTTCCCGGCCTGGATGATGCCATTGGGCCGGAACAGCATGCACAGCACCAGGGCGACGCCGATGAGCATGAAGCGCAGGGCGCCGAGCTGCGAGCCGTCGAGCGCGAGGCCGAAGTCATTGAGGAAGCGGCTGCCCTCCAGGAAGATGATCAGCAGGATGGTGCCGATGATGGTACCGAGATTGCTGCCGCTGCCGCCGACGATGACGGCGATCCAGACATTGAAGGTAACTTCCGGGGTGAACTGTTCCGGCGAGATGAAGGTCAGATAATGGGCATAGAAGGCGCCGGCGAGCCCGGCAATACCCGCGCCCAGGACCAGCGACCGGGTCTTGAAGCCGACAATGTCCTTGGCCAGCGCCTGGGCTGCCATTTCATTGTCGCGGATCGCCCTGAGGGTGCGGCCGAATGGAGCACGGATAAGGCGCTCCAGCAGCACCAGCACGATCGCGCAGGCGATCAGCAGCACCACCACGATGGCGAAGCCGCGTTCGGTGGCTGGCAGGTCGGCGAACAGCGACGGAATGCCGGGAATGCCCGACGGGCCGCGGGTAAGCCAGCTCTCGTTCTCGATGATGCTGCGCACCACCTCGCTGAAGCCGATGGCGATGATGGCGAGATAGTCTTCCTTGAGGGTGACCGTAAGCCTGCCCAGCGGCCAGGCGGCAAGACCGGCGACGATGGCGGCGGCGGCGATGGTCACTGGCAGGGGCCAGCCCGCAAGCGACAGCAGGCCGGAGGTGTAGGCTCCGATGGCGAAGGATGCGACATGGCCGAAATTGATCAGCCCCGTCTGTCCCCACTGGAGATTGAGCGCCAGTCCGAGCAGGATGTAGATGAGCCCGATGATGGCGATGGCGATAAGGTAACTGATCATTTGGCCACCGCTTTTGTTCCAAACAGTCCCTGCGGCCGAAGCAGGAGGACGACGACGATGACGCCGAACACCGCGGCGATGCGATAGGTCGGCAGCCAGTAGACCGCTGCGATCTCGCCGACGATGCCAATCAGCAGGGCGCCGGCGAGCGTGCCGCCCACACTGCCCACGCCGCCCAGGATGACAGCGGCAAAGGCCGGCAGCAGCAGCTGCCATCCGAGATAGGGCGTGAGCACCGCCTTGATGCCGAGCAGGATGCCGCCGACGCCGGCAAGACCCGCGCCGATGAACCACATGATCCCAATCACCCGTTCGGTCGGAACGCCCGCCACCCGCGCAAGGCTGGGATTGTCGGAAACGGCGCGCAGGGAGCGGCCGAAGGCCGAGTAGCGCAGCACGAGGTGCAGCACGAGGAATACCGCCAGTGCCGTCGCGATGATCAGCAGGTCATACGGGGAGATCCGGAAATCACCGAAGCGGTAGGCGCGCAGGAGCGGCACGTCGAAGGCCAGCTGATTGCTGCCCCAGATGAAGGTGACGAGATAGCGCAGGAAGAAGGCGACGCCGACGGACGCGATGATCAGCGTAATCGCGCGCTCATGGCGCAATCGTCGGTAGATCAGCGCATAGGAGAGATAGCCAATGACCGCCACCACCACGATGCCGATGGCGGCCGCCACGCCGAAGGGCAGCGCCAGGCTCGTCGCGCACAGCAAAGTGACATAGGCGCCGACGGTCGCGAGGTCCACATGCGCCACGTTGACGAAGCGCGAGATACGGAAAACCAGCGAAAGCCCGACGGCAACCAGCGCAACGATCGCCCCCGTCGAGATGCCATCGATGATCGTCTGGATAAAGAGCCGCAGGGACATCAATCATCTAGCCTGTGCAAAGCGGGATGCGGGCCGTTGGGGCCCGCATCCACGTCATCAGTACCGGGATATCGGGAGCCTCAGGCCTCGATACGCCCCTTGAACACCAGCTCGCCGTTCTCGGCCACCCAGTAGCCGAAATAGGGAGCTGCCTCGCCGGTAAGGTCGAAGTCCATGTTGCCGCCGACGCCTTCATAGTCGATGGCCTCGCCGGCGCGGATGGCCTCGAGCGCTTCCTTGATGCTGTAGACCTTCTTGCCGTCCGGCGAGCAGACATCGCGGATCTTGGTGTGGAAGTCCTCGGCCTTGCCGCTCTTGGCCATTTCGGCAGCGAGCGCGCAGGCGGCGAGCATGTCGTAGCCCATGGCGGCGAAAGGATTGGCCATGACCGGCTGACCGGTGGCCTTCTCATAACGCTCCTTGAATGAGGCATAGGCCGGCGACTGGTCGTTCGGCACGGCGCCGATCGACACCACGCCTTCCGCCGCATCGGCGCCGACCGCCTGGATCAGGGCCGGAGACACGGCCCAGATCGGGCCGATCCACTTCACGTCCTCGCCCAGCGCATAGGCTTCCTTGAGGATGATGGTCGTATCAGGCAGATAGGAGCCGAGTGCGATCACTTCCGGCTTGCTGGCCAGCGCCTTGGTAAGCTCGGCGCGGTAGCTCGGCTGGTTCGGATTGTAGACGATGATCTCGCAGGTTCCGCCGGCCGCCTCGAACACCTTCTTGAACTCGTCGCCGAGGGTGAGGCCCGAGGGATTGTTGAAGGCCATGAAGGAGCACTTCTTGTAGCCCTGCTTCACCGCATACTCGCCCATCATCTTGCCATAGGTGATGTTCGAGCCGCCGACCGGCCAGACATATTCCTTCTTGTCCATGTTGCGGAGGTCGGTCGTGCCGGACACGTTCATGTTCACGACCTTGCTCTCGATGCAGATCGGAGCGATCGCCATGGTCACGCCGCTCGACCAGGTGCCGAGCAGGGTCTGGACGTGGTTGACCTCGATCAGCTTCTTGGCAGCGCGCACGCCCGCATCGGGATCAGACTGGGTGTCTTCGCTGAACAGCTTGATCTTCTTGCCGCCGACGATGCCGCCCAGGGCGTTCACGTCCTCGGCAGCGAGCTCGATGCCCTTCTGGATGCCCGGGCCGAAGATGCTGCCGGCGCGGGTGATGGGGCACAACGTGCCGAACCGGATCTCGTCTCCCTCCTGCGCGAAGCTGATGCGCACGCCGCCGGCAGTGGCTGCCAGCAGCGTGGCCAGCCCGGCACCACGTTCCAAAAGATCACGCCTTGTGAGTGTCATGACAGCCCCTCGTCCAGTATCTGTTGACTGACGTCGTGTTCTGCCGGCCAGAATGATACGGCAATCCTCGACTCGTCAAGTGCATACACATCTGTCGGCAAAAATGCCATACGGCCGGGTGACTTGGCATCCGATCGCGGCGCCCTCGGTTTGCGCACGGAAGATCGTCCTGACGGGTGACATCGGCATTGCTTGGGCGCCCGCACCGCCACCTGGGCCGAAATGCTCGGGCGTTCCGATATCCGGATCTGCGCGGCTTCCGGTCAATGCCGACTTTTGGACTCTGCGCCAGCATGGTAATGGCTTCAAGTCCCGGAGGCGGAACGGATGATGTTGGCAGCACGCAAGGCAGCGATGAGAGGACGGGTGGCGGTTCTTGCCGCCTATCTGCTCGTGCTCCATGCCATCGTCCTGAGCTTTGCCTCGGCACTCTATGCCGCACCGAGCGGCGCTGACCTTGTTCACGTCATTTGCACGCCGGACGGCGCCGTAGCACGCGCTCTCGATGACGGCGGCAAGACTCACCACGGCGGTCATGGGACTGAGTGCTGTCTCCAGACCTGCACGCCTCTCCAGCCTGCGCTTGATCCTGGCCCAGCCCTGGACTGGCTGACCCCGCCACGGGCCATTCTGCCCTCAGCCTGCGGTAATGAAGCCGGACCTCCCACCCTGCTCGGCCTCCGTTCGGCAAGTCCCCGCGCGCCTCCTGCCCTGCTCTGAGAACCGTACCACCGTTCAACTGCAGCAGAAGCAGGCCCACATGCCTGCCGGGAGAAGTCCATGAACAGCCTGATCAATCGCCGCGCATCGCGCATCGCCCGCCTTGCCCTTGCCGCGGGCCTCGCTTTCACTGGGGCAAAAGCTGCCCTCGCCCACGATTTCACCCTGGGCGACCTGACCATCGACCATCCCTGGTCGCGGGCAACGCCGCCCGGCGCCAAGTCGGGCGGGGCCTATTTCGTGGTGAAGAATGCTGGCGACACTGACGACCGTCTGATATCGGCCACGACCGAAGTGGCAGAGACTACCGAGATCCATGAGGTCTCGATGAAGGACAATGTGATGACCATGCGGGCTCTGCCGGATGGCCTGGTCGTGCCGGCAAGGGGTGAGCTCGTCCTCAAGCCGGGCTCCTATCATCTGATGCTGATCGGGCTGAAGGAGCCGCTGCTCAAGGATAAGCCCTTCAAAGGCACCTTGACCTTCGAGAAGGCCGGCACCGTGGAGGTGACCTTCGCCGTCGATGCCATGGGCAAGCAGCAGCATGGCCATGGCGGCCATCACGGCCACTGAGTGAATGCGGCCGGCGGCGGGGCGGGAGCTATCTCACCGCCGCCGGCCAGCCTGATCAGCTGGCAGCGCCCTGACGCTGTCCGACCAGGGCGAACTGGCTGCCCTGCGGATCACGCCCCTGGACGATCCAGGCGTCACCCGGCACCTGTTCCGGCCCGAAACTGATCGAACCGCCCCCGGCTTTAACCCTTGCCATGGCGGCATCGATATCCTCGACACCGAAATAGAACCGCCAGCCCATGGCATCGCCATTCTGCCTTTTCATCATGCCGCCAACGGCCTGCTTCCCGTCGGTCGAGAACAGCTGGTAGACGCCCATCGGCCCCATATCCATGGCCTCGTCCTTCTGCCAGCCGAACAGCGTCTCGTAGAAGCGGAAGGCGCGCTCCCAGTCATCGACCACCAGCTCGTGCCAGGCTGTGAACCCCGGCTTCATGGCCGGCAGCGGCTTGTGGATGCTTGGGTCAAGCGCCCGGAAGATGACGAAAGGCGCCCCTTCCGGATCGGCAACCACGGCAAAGCGGCCGATATCCGGAATGTCTTCCGGCGCCATGAGGATGCGCCCGCCCAGGGCCTCGATCCTGCCTGCCATGTCATCCACGTCTTCGACTGCCACATAGCCGATCCAGCCGCCACCATTCGGCCCGGGGCAGTCTCCCGTCATCGGGAACATGCCGCCGATCGGGAGGTTTTCGTTCACCACGATGTGGTAGTCCATGCCGGGAATCTCGGCCGGCACCACCTGCCAGCCCAGCAGGCTCGTATAAAAGGACTGAGCCGCCGGGAAATTCCGGGCAAGAAGCTCGTACCACACAAACTGGCCCTGCATCGCCTTCCTCCTTGGTTGTTACGGCCGAGAATAGCGGCCTCGTCTGGTCTCTGGTCGTTCTGCGTGAGGCTGCCGGCACCGTACTGGACAATCTGGCCGGTTCTGCGCCGGGGGGTGATCGGACAGACGGCGCGATGGGACATTGACATTGGCCCCGTCTCCACCGGCGCTCGGTGTCGAACCGGCTCGCCCGTGGATCAGCGCCGATCAATTCTTGACAAAAACGTTGATATCAACATAATTGGAACATGTCAAACGCCAATCCAGTACCCTATTCGACCACCCTCCATATCCGGGATCGCTGCCTTTGTCTTCACGTCCAGCGCGCAGCCCGCGCGCTCGCCCGCCGTTTCGACGAGGCACTGCGCCCGTTGAACCTCACCAATGGCCAGTTTTCGCTGCTCATGTCCCTCAATCGCCCGGAGCCTCCGAACATGGCACAGATCTCGTCCGTGCTCGCCATGGACCGGACGACCCTGACCGCGGCGCTCAAGCCGCTCGAGCGTCGGGGATTGATCAGGATCGTGCCGGATGAGAGGGATCGCCGGAACCGGCGTGTGGCACTGACGGATGCTGGCATCGCCCTGCTGGCGCAGGCGGTGCCGGTCTGGGCGGCAACCCATGACGAAATAGACCGCCTTCTGGGCGAGGACGGGCTCCAGCGTCTGCGGAATGATCTCAACCGGCTGCTTTAGGCGGCTTCCGGCTGGGAAGGCGAGCCTTCGCCCTCCCCCGCCCGGATCTTGGCAAGGGCCACAGCGGCCACGCAGCAGTCGGCGCGAGCGGGCCTCGCCTGTCCCGACAATTACGGCCGGTAGCCGGTGCGCTTATAGAACTGCTCGAGGGCCATCTCGCCCACCGTCTGGTCCTCGGCCGCCGTGCCTGAGCTGATGCCGATGCCGCCGACCACCACGCCATCAGCCGTCACCGGAAGCCCGCCACCGACGATGCAGAACCGTCCGCCATTGGTATTGTGGATGCCGTAACTTGGCTTACCTGGCACGCAGTTCTCATTGTAGATATGGGTGGCGCGCCGGGCGGTGGCCGAGGTGAAGGCCTTGTCGATGGCGATCGAGATGGAGGCGATCTTGCCGCCATCCATGCGCTCGAAGGCGATCAGGTTGCCGGATTCATCCGTGATGGCGATGCACATGGGCACATTGATGGCCTGGGAGGCCTTTACCGCCTCCTCCATCAGGATACGGGCATCTTCCACCGACAAACGCTTGATCTCGAGCATGAATTCCCCCTGGGCGTGAATGTAAGGCGGCCAGTCTAGCAGCGGCTGCTCATCCGGCAAGCAGGCCCGTGCGTTACGGATGGGCCAGCGGATAGCCCGGCCAGGAGCGCGGCAGCGCCTTCGCGTAGGGTGTCGGATAGGGCAGACTCACGCCCAGCCTTGCCGCCGCATGCCAGCCCCAGCGCGGGTCATCGAGAAAGCCGCGGCCAATGGCGACAAGGTCGCAATCGCCATTGGCCAGATGCTGCTCAGCCTGTTCCCCGGTGACGATCATGCCGACCGCTGTTGCGGTCATCCCGGCCCTTGTCTTCACCGCTCGGGCAAAGGGCACCATGTAGCCCGGCGTGACCGGCGGCGGCGAGATCCGGGGCGAACCGGCTCCGCCCGAGGTCGTGACATAGTTGACACCAACCTCCCTGAGACGGGCGGCGAAGGCCACGGTTTCGGCCAGCGTAACGCCATCCTCGTGCCAGTCCTCGCCATTGAGCCTGACGCCCACGATCTTATGCGCCGGAAATGTCCGGCGTACGGCGGTAATGACCTCGAGGGGAAAGCGATGGCGGTTCTCGCTCGAACCGCCATAGTCTTCGGTGCGACGGTTGGAATTGGGCGCCCGGAAGGCATGCAGCAGATAGCCATGGGCGCCATGGATCTCGATCGCATCGAAGCCGCAGCGCTCGGCCCGCCTGGTTGCCTGCACGAAGGCCTCGCACACGCGGTCCATGCCCGTGCGGTCAAGCGCCGCCGGCGTCACCCAGCCCTCGCCATAGGCGAGCGCCGAAGGCGCAACACCCTGCCAGCCGCCTTCTTCCGGGGTCAGCGCCCGCGCCCTCTCGGTGGCCGAGCCCAGGGTGCGCGCCCCCTTGCGGCCGGAATGGCCGAGCTGAATGCCGATCTTGATGTCGGACACCTGCCGGATGTCAGCGATGAGGCGGCTGAACGCCTCTTCCTGCTGGTCGTTGTAGAGGCCGAGGCAGTGCAGCGAGATCCGTCCCGTAGCCTCGACCGCAGTGGCCTCAACCATCATGAGCCCCGCGCCCGACAGGCTGAGGCTGCCCAGATGAAACTTATGGAAGGGCTGCAGCAGACCATCCACCGCCGAATACATGCACATGGGCGAGACCATGATGCGATTGGCAAGCGTGGTGCCGCCCAGCGTGATCGGCGAGAACAGCAGGCTCATGGGCCTATCCCTTGGGCTTGAAGCCGACGATCGCGGTAATGCCGCCATCCACCACCAGGTTCTGCCCGGTGATGTAGCGGGCATGGTCGGAAGCAAGGAACAGCGCCGCATGGGCAATGTCCCATGCATCCCCCATCCGCTTCATGGGCACGGCCTCCGCCCGACGCCGGCGCACCTCGTCCAGGGCATCTGCCCCGGCGATCTGGCTGAACGGGGCAACGATGGTCGGCGTATCCATAAGTCCGGGTGTCACCACATTGGCGCGGATGCCCTGGGTGGCATATTCGATGGCGATCGACCGGGTGAACTCGTTCACACCCGCCTTGGAGGCGTCATAGCTTGCCATGGGCGTGCCCAGCGACCGCATGGACGAAATCGAGGAGATGTTGATGATCGCTCCGCCGCCGCGTTCGATCATCATGGGAATGGCCTCGCGGCAGGTGAGGAACATGCTGCGCAGGTTGATCGCGAAGATCCGGTCCCAGTCCTCGACCGTCTCCTCCACCGTGTTCCCCGGCTTGGTGAGCCCCACATTGTTGTGCAGGACGTCGATGCCGCCGAACACCTCCCGCATGCGCGCAAACAGGGACTTGACGCTGTGCTCGGCGGTGACATCAACCTGCGCCACCTCGCAGATGCCGCCCTCGCCGAGGATGATCTCCTGGGTTTCCCGGGCGGCGTCAGGATTGATGTCGGCAGCGAGCACCCTCGCACCCTCGCGGGCATAGAGCACGGCCGCTGCCTTGCCATTGCCCCAGCCGGGGCCGATCGAGCCGGCTCCAACCACGAGCACAGCCTTGTCCCTGAAGCGCATCATGGCTCAGGCGGCCTCGACGTCGTCGCCGATGATGAGCGACCACAGTCCATCGCGACCTGCGGCGATCGACGCCTTGCCGATGGCCTGCTCGCCATGGGCCTGACGGCCCCAGTCATCCCGCCAGGTCCAGAGGCGCTTGGTATAGTGATGCAGCATGTGCTCGTCGGTGAAGCCGATGGCACCGAGGACCTGGTGCGCCGTTGCCGCAACCAGCGTTGCCGCGCGGGCAGCCTGTACCTTGACCACCCAGCCGTCGAACGGGCGCATGCGGCCCTCATCCGCCAGCTTTAGAGTGCCGTCGAGGGCGGCGCGGGTTGCGGTGATTTCGGATGCGGCATCCGACAGCGCGTGCTGGATCGCCTGGAACTTGGCCAGCGGCTTGCCGAACTGGTGCCGTGTATTGGCATGTTCGATAACGATCTCGAGGATCTTGTCCATGGCCCCGAGCATGGCTGCGGACATGAGCAGGCCACCAAGTTCGGCCACCGGTTCGTCAACCGCTCCCAGCGCCTTGACATCACTTGCGGAAAGCGCGGCCGGATCGATCTTCAGCCTTGGCCCGCCGGCAAGATCCTTGCCAAGCTCGGCCTTGCTCGCCGGCACGCTGACCAGCACGGTCTTCCCGGCCTCATCCTTCGCCACGGCAAGCACGGCACTCATGCCATCAGCCCATGCTGCATCCATCATCGGCCCGCACAGGGTGCCATCGGCCTTGAGCGCAAGCGGCTTGGGCTGGGCGATGGTCGCAAACAGCGCATCATCGCCTGCAAGCCCGGCAAAGCGGGCCGCCAACATGATCTCAACGATCGGCAGCGGCGCTGCCGCCTGCCCCCAGATACGGGCAATGACCGCGGCGTCCGACCAGCTGCCGGCAATGCCGCCCGCCTCTTCCGGGGCGAGCGCGAGCGCGAGCCCGGTTTCCTGCATGGCCGCGATGAAACCCTCGGATGGGGCCTGTCCCGGCTCCGGCGCTTTGCGCTCGAGAAAACGTTCGGCGGTATCCGCCAGCATGCGTGCGGTTTCGCTCATCTCAGTCCCAGCTCCCGCGCGATGATACCCTTGAGAATTTCACGCGTGCCGCCCCGCAGGCTGAAGCACGGCGCATTGAGAATGGCCTCGGCCAGCGCCCCTGCCACCAGGCTGCCGTCCCGTTCCGGCCGCTCGTCGAGCAGCTTGCGGGCGACGTCCGGGATCTCCTGCTCGAGCACCGTTCCCATGTCCTTCATGATGGTCGCGGTCGCCCCCACCGGCTCGCCGCGCTCGAGCTTCGCCGCGATCTGCAGCGACAGCTGGCGCACGGCCGTGAGCCGTCCGACGAGGCGGCCGATCTGGATTTCCGCATGCCGGTCTGCGTCTGGCCCCACCGCCTCGACCAGCAGGCGCAGCAGGCCGAAGGTCGAGAGGAAGCGATCGGGGCCGCTGCGCTCGAAAGAGAGCTCCTCCGTCACCAGGCGCCAGCCATCGCCCTCCTTGCCGAGCAGATACTCATCCGGCACGAAGACGCCATCGAACAGCACCTCGTTGAGCTCGTGCGCCCCGGCGAGATTGATCAGCGGCCGGACGGACACCCCCGGCGACTTCATGTCGACCACCAGCTGCGAGAGGCCCGCATAGCGGTTGTCGCCGCGCGGCGAGGTGCGGCACAGCACGATCATGTAGTCGGCATGCTGCGCATTGGTCGTCCACACCTTGCGTCCCTCGAGGCGCCAGCCGCCTTCGACCTTTTCCGCCTTGGTGCGGATCGAGGAGAGGTCCGAGCCCGAATCCGGCTCGCTCATGCCGATGCCGAAGGTGCAGCGTCCGGCGGCGATTTCGGGAAGGATCTTCTCCTTGATGGTCTCCGTGCCGTTCCGCAGGATCTGGGGACCGCTCTGGCGGTCAGCGATCCAGTGGGCGCCGAGCGGGGCGCCGCCGGCAAGCAGCTCCTCGCAAACCACCAGCCGCTCGAGCGGCGTGCGCTCGTGCCCGCCGTACTTCTTCGGCATGGTCATGGCGATGAAGCCGCGCTTGGCTGCCCTTTCGGAGAAGCCTCGATCCCAGGTGGTCCAGGTCTGCTGTCCGATGACGATCCGGCCGGCGTCCGTTTCCTCCTTGAGGAACGCCCTCACCTCTTTGCGCAGCTGTGCAATGGCAGCCGCGCTGTTTCTGCTATCTGTGGTGGGAGACACTCTCTTGCTCTCTCAAACGTTCTTTCAGACGGCTTGATGCGTCACGAGACGCTAATGGTCCCGCAGACCCCGTTCAACTATTTTCTCAATCACGAACATCATTCGCCGTAACGAATGCCGTTTTCTGCGACCCTGCCGCTGTGCTATCTTGCCGGCACTTCGCGGGCGCGACGCCCCTGCCCAAGACCGCCGAACGGGATCATGACCGCCAATCCAGCCACTTCCACCCTTGCCGATGAGCTTGATCACACCGACGATCAGGGCCTTTCCGTCCGTCTGCCGACGGGAAAATTGGTGGGGGCGGTCGCCAGTGCGATCAAGATCCTGCGCTATCTGAGCGTGGCGCCCGAGCCGGTGGGGGTGACGCGCATCGCCAAGGATCTGAAGCTCAATCCCTCGACCTGCTTCAACATCCTGCGCACTTTGGCGGCCGAGGACTTCGTCTATTTCGAGCCCTCGGGCAAAACCTATGTCATCGGCTGGGGCGTCATGGATCTGGCGCGCGGGGCGACCACCGCCCATGGCGACATTTCCACCGTGCGCCCCCAGATGGATCGGATTGCCCAGGAGCATGGCGTGACCGTCACCCTGTGGCAGCGCATTTCTCCCCGACGCAAGATGCTCATCCTGAGCGCCGTCACCCGTAACGCCATCCGCATCCAGATGGCGGTCGGCCAGCGCCTGCCCATCTTCCATGGCGCCACCGGCCGTGTGCTCGCCGCTCATTCCGGCCTGTCGCATGAGGAGATCCGTCAGCGCTTCGACGAGATCCGCTGGGACCAGCCCATCTCTTTCGAGGAATTCGTTGCCCAGGTTGAAGAGGCGCGCCGCAGCGGCTGGGCGCTGGATGATGGCAATTTCGCCGCCGGCATCCGCTCGGTGGCTGTGGCCGTGGTGGGCGATAATGGCGAGGCCAATCTCGCGGTCAACGCCACCATGTTCGCCGGTCAGTATGACAGCGAGCGGGCCGAGGCGGTGATTGCCGATCTCAAGGAACTGGCCCGCCGCCTGAAGCCCTTTGCGGGTGGCGTATGATCCGGGGATAACGGCGTCCCGCCGTCAGGCAATGCGGTTGGTGATCGGGCGAGTTCAGGGCCGCCCCTGCAGGGCAACGCGGTAGTTGCGGCGTCGCATGGCTTTGACCGGAAGACGGCCTCCCGAAACACGCGCCCCTTCCCCGCCCCTTCTCTCTCGTGAGCGGGCGCCGAGCCCCGTGCCGTATCACGCCGGCAGACTGGGTCTGGCTGAATGGGCCGGCCATCGAACGGCAGAGCGCGCCACCGGTTCAGGCGATGTCAATGGCCGGCCCGCATCCGGGCCGGCCACAAACATCCCATTCACGACTTGGGCTTGGCCACCCACAGGCGCGAGCCGGCGAAGTCTTCCGACTTGAGGTCGATGGCGGCGACTTCCTCGGGCGTCAGGTGCACGTCAACAGCCCCGACATTTTCCTCGAGATACTTGATCCGCTTGGTACCCGGGATCGGCACGATGTCGTCGCCCTGTGCGAACAGCCAGGCGAGCGCCACCTGACCGGTTGTGCAGCCGCGCTTCTCCGCGATGGCCTTGACGGCCTCAAGCCGCTGCAGGTTCTTGTCGATATTGCCCTCGGCAAAGCGCGGCGAGTTGAGGCGGATGTCGTCCTCCGACAGGTTCTTGGTCGTGGTGATCGAACCGGTGAGGAACCCGCGGCCCAGCGGGCTGTAGGGCACGAAGGCGATGTCGAGTTCGCGGCAGGTGGGCAGAACCTCTGCCTCAACCGCCCGTTCCCAGAGGGAATATTCCGACTGCAATGCGGCCACTGGATGCACCGAGCAGGCCCGGCGCAGGATGTCGGGCTGGACCTCGGACAGGCCGATCGCCCGGATCTTGCCCTCCTTCACCAGCTCCGCCATGGCGCCCACCGTCTCCTCGATCGGCACGTTGGGGTCCATGCGATGGACATAGTAGAGATCGATATAGTCGGTGCCGAGCCGCTTCAGCGAGGCTTCACATGCCTGTCGCAGATATTCGGGCGAGTTGTTGAGATCACGGTCATAGAGGCTGCCCGAGGGACCGTCCGGATCGCGCACGATGCCCCATTTGGTGGCAAGAACGATCTTGTCCCGCCGTCCCTTGATCGCCTTTCCGACCAGCATCTCGTTATGGCCGCGGCCATACATGTCGGACGTATCCAGCATGGTGATGCCCAGCTCGATCGCCCGGTCGAGGGTTTGCAGCGAAACCGCCTCGTCCTGATGTCCGTAGAACTCGGACATGCCCATGCATCCGAGCCCGAGCGCCGAGCACGTGAACCCGGCCTTGCCCAACCTGACTTGCCTCATCCTGCTTCTCCTGTATGACGACGGCTCAGTCGAGGCGTTCGATGATGGTGGCGGTGGCAAGACCACCGGCACAGCACATGGACTGGAGACCGTAACGGGCGCCGCGCCGCTCGAGCTCGTGCAGCAGCGTAGTCATGAGCCGCGCGCCGCTGCCGCCCAGAGGGTGCCCGAGGGCGATTGCGCCACCATTGACATTGAGCCGATCGCGATCGGCGCCGATTTCCTTGAGCCACATCAGCGGCACCGAGGCGAAGGCCTCATTGACCTCGAACAGGTCGATGTCGGACAGCCTGAGTCCTGCCATGTCGAGCACCTTGCGGGTGGCTGCCACCGGCCCCGTGAGCATCAGTGTCGGGTCGGAACCGACCGTGGTGGCTGCAACGATCCGCGCCCGCGGCCGCACACCGAGGCGATCGGCGGCTTCCTCCGAGGCGATCAGCAGGGCTGCTGCGCCATCGGCGATCTGGGAGGCGTTGCCTGCCGTCACCCGGCCATTCTCGCGGAAGCTGGGCTTGAGCGTGCCGAGCTTCTCCCGCGTCGTTTCGCGGCGGATCGTCTGGTCGGCGCTCACCACCGCGTCGCTGGGCTCCGCTGTCCGCTCCTGCCAGTCGGCCACGCGGACCGGCGCGATCTCGCGGTCGAAATAGCCCGCATCCGCCGCAGCCGCCGCCCGGCGGTGGCTCTCGAAAGCGAAATCGTCGAGATCGTCCCGGCTGAAGCCCCAGATGTCGCACAGCCGTTCGGCCGACTCGCCCTGGGACGTCATCTCGAAGCGGTCAGTGAGCTTGTAGCCGAAAGGCTCGCCATGGATCGAGCGGTTGGATCCCATGGGCACGCGGGTCATGGATTCGACGCCACCGGCCACCACCACATTGGCATAGCCGGCAGCGATCTCGGCCGCCGCCATATGCACCGCCGCTTCCGACGAACCGCACTTGCGGTCGATGGTGACGCCGGGAATGGTTTCGGGCCAACCCGCCCCCAGCAGCGACGTGCGCGCCATGTTGGTGCTCTGTTCGCCGACCTGGGTCACGCAGCCGAACACCACATCGTCCACCATCTCGGGGCTGAGGCCGGTCCGCGCCATCAGCGACTGCAGGACATGGGCGCCGAGGTGGTCGCCCCGGATATTGGCGAGATCGCCGCGGAAACGTCCGATCGGGGTCCGGACCGCGTCCAGGATAACAGCCTTGCTCATACCGACACCTTCAGTCCGGAACCGGGCACCTTCTGCCCATTCTCATACTTGTAGACCCCGTGGCCCACCTTGCGGCCATAGCGGCCGGCCTTGACCATCTTGAGGATCAGCGGGCACGGACGGAACTTCTCGCCCAGCGTGGCATGCAGGTGCTGGATGACCGCAAGCCGCGTATCCCAGCCGGTGAGGTCGCCGAGTTCGAGTGGCCCCATAGGGTGATTGAAGGCCATGCGCATCGCCTTGTCGATATCCTCGGCGGTGGCGACACCTTCCTGCAGCATCCACATCGCCTCGTTGCCCAGCATGGCCGACATGCGGCTCGTGGTGAAGCCGGGGGACTCGTTGACGGTGATCACGTCCTTGTTGATCCGCGCCGACCAGTCCTGCACCCGCTTCACCACCTCCTCCGAGGTCTGCAGGCCGCGAATGATCTCCACGAGCTTCATCTTGTGGACGGGATTGAAGAAATGGATACCGACCACCCGTGACGGGTTCTTGGTGGCGGCGGCCATCTCGGTGATGCTGAGCGCCGAGGTATTGGTGCCGAGGATCGCGTCATCGGCCACCACGTCATCCACGGTGCGCAGGATGTCGAGCTTGATGTCGAGCTTTTCGGTCGCCGTCTCGACCACCAGCGTGGCCTTGCGGGCGGCCTGTGCCAGATCCTGCGAGGTAGTAAGCGCTCCCTTGGCGGCCTCCGCCGTCGCAGGCTCGACCTTGCCGAGCTTTACACCGCCGTCAAGGATGTCATGGATGGTCTTGACCGCCTTTTCGAGCTGGGCGGCGGACACATCCACCATGACTACGTTCGGACAGGCCAGCGCGAAGGCATGGGCGATGCCGAGCCCCATCTGGCCGGCACCGACGACAACGACTTTCTCTTCCTTGGACAAGACTTGTCCCCCTTGGCTGATATTCTCTATGCGGTCAGGCGCCGATGAATTTCGGCGCGCGCTTCTCCTTGAAGGCCTGCGCCGCTTCGACCTTGTCCTGGGTGGCGGAAAGCAGCGCGAACAGATTGGCCTCGAGCGCGAGCCCGTCCTCGAGCGACAGATCCAGGCTCTTGTTCACCGCCTGCTTGGCGAAGCGCGTGGCAACCGGCGCCTTGCTGGCAACTTTCGCCGCAACCGCCAGCGCTTCCGTCAGCACCTCTTCCGGCGTCTCGACCAGGCGGGAGACGAGGCCGAGGCGATAGGCTTCCTCACCCGACATGCGCTCGCCAGTGAGGATCATGTCCATGGCGCGGCTCAAGCCGATCATGCGGGCAAGCCGCTGTGTGCCGCCTGCGCCGGGAATGAGGCCCAGACCGGTTTCAGGCAGCGCGAACTTTGCATCCTTGGACGCGATGCGGATATCGCAGCCGAGCGCGATCTCCATGCCGCCCCCCATGCAGAAGCCGTGAATCGCCGCGATGATCGGCTTTTCGGTGGCAAAGAAGGCCTTGATCCAGCCATCGCGCCCCACACGGGTATGCACCGCGATCTGGCTCTCGGCGCCGCGTGCCTCCTTGATATCGGCGCCGGCGCAGAAGCCGCGGCCCTCGCCGCCATGCAGCACGATCGCCTGGACCGCCGGATCCTGGTCCGCATCCCGCAGCGCGGCGGGCAACCCCTTGCGGATCTCGTCATTGATGGCGTTGACCACCTCCGGGCGGTTCAGCGTGATGATGGCGATGCCATCGCGCTTTTCGACTTTCAGCGCAGCTTGGGCAGTATCACTCATGAAGCACGAGCCTCTTCGGTTACATGTGGCTGGGCAGCCAGAGCGTGATTTGCGGGAAGGCCACGAGAATGGCGATGGCGATCATATGGGCGACGATGTGCGGCAGGACGCCCTTGAACACCTCGACCAGCGGGATCCCGGAATAGCGGGAGACGATGAAACAGTTCAGCCCGACCGGCGGCGTGAGCAGGCCAACCTCGGCAGTCACGATCATGATCACGCCGAACCAGATCGGGTCATAGCCGAGCGCGGTCACGAGCGGCACCATCACCGGCACGGTGAGGATGAGGATCGCGGTCTGGTCCATGAAGCAGCCGAGGATCAGGTAGAAGAAGACGATGAGCACCATCACGATCCACGGGGCCACATCCAGTCCCTGGACCCAGCTGATGAGATCCTGCGTGATCTGGGTGAGCGCGAAATAGTAGCCGAAGATCGTGGCGCCGACGATGATCAGCAGGATCATGCAGGTGCCATAGGTCGCCTTGACCAGAGCCTTCCGCAGATTGGAGGCGTTGAGATTGCCGCTCCAGATGGCGAGGACGAGGCCTGCCGCTGCTCCAAGAGCCGAGGCTTCCGTGGGCGAGGCTATGCCGGAATAGATCGTGCCGGTCACGAACACGAACAGGCCCAGCACCGGCGCCGTCACCTTGAGCAGGCGGAACTTCTCCCTGAGATTGGTCTTGGGGCCGGGTGGTGCGCATTCCGGATCGATCAGCACCAGGACATAGATGGTCACGATAATGGCCGCGGTGACGAGGATCGCAGGGACCACGCCGGCAACCAGCAACTTGCCGATATTTACCTCCGCGATAAGTCCGTAGATGATCAGCGCCACCGAGGGCGGGATCAGCATGGCAAGCGTCCCTGAGATCGCCACCACCCCGGCCGCCATGTCGGGACGATAGCCCTGCCGGATCATGGCCGGCAGCGTGGTTGAGGACAGGGTCGCCGCGGCTGCCGTGCTGGTGCCGCAGATGGCGGCAAAGCCGGCGCCAGCCAGGGCCGTGGCCATGCCGAGCCCGCCGCGCACCCGCCCGACCCAGGCGGCCCCCGCCCGGAACAGGTCGTCGGCAACGCCACTGATCAGCACGAATTCCGCCATCAGCAGGAACATCGGCAGGGTGAGGAGCTCATAGGAGCCGACCGTGGTCAGCGGCGAGGTCTCCATGATGCCGCGCACCATGTCCCAGCCGCCGATGGAATGCAGGCCGCCGATGCCGGCGACCACCATCACGATCCCGACCGGGATCGCAAGACCAAGCAGGATGAACAGCGCGAGAATGGGAGCGGTGGTCATTCGACGCTCCCTTCCTTGTTGGTTTCGAGCGCCATGATGGCCTCAACTTCCTGGTCCGACCCGAACAGGGCAAGGGCCTCGGCGATGAACCGCTCCGCAGCGCGCAGCAGGGCAAGCCCGGCGCCGATGGGCACGAGAATGGTGGACGGCCAGATCGGCCAGTTCGCCACTGGCCCCGGCAGGATTTCGCCCGACTCCCAGGTAGCGGTGAAGCGGCTGCAGCCGTAGTGGAACAGGGCGAAGAACACCCCGATCGCCACCATCCGCGCCAGCACGTGCAACCACAGCTGCGGTCGCGCGCCGATATAGTTGCAGATGATGTCGACCGAGACATGGGCGCCGCGCGAGTAGGAGCCCGGGAGTCCGAGAAAGAACAGCGCTGGCAGGATGTAGAGGACCAGGACGTCATGCGCCCAGACTAGCGGTGAGTTCAGGAAGTAGCGGAAGAAGACTTCCGCGCAGACCACGAGCATGGCCAGAGCCATGGCGATGATGGCGCCCGTATCGGTCACATACTCGATGCCGCTGAGGATGCGGCCGGGACGGGATGGCATGACTCGTGGTCCCCACATGGCGTCTTACTTCGGCAGGGCAGCCTTGAACGCGTTCAGCGTCTGGGTGCCGGGGATGTTTCGGCCATCAAGCTCCTTCGCCCAGTCTTCCTGGACCTGAACGGCATAACTATCGAACTTGGCCAGCTCCTCGTCGGAGAACTTGGTCAGCTGGTTGCCATTGGCGATGATCTTCTCGATGGCGGCTGCCTTGCGGCCGTCCATGTATTCGCAGAGATGCTGAGCGACCTTCTCGCCTTCCTGCTCGAAGGCCTTCTTGGCGTCGTCGCTGAGAGCGTCCCACGCCTTCTGGCTCATGATCACCGCCACCACCTGACCGCCGAACTTGCCGTTTTGCGTACCCTGCTTGGTGACCGAATGCAGATCATAGGTGATGATGCTGTCAGGCGCGAAGACCAGGCCGTCAATCGTGCCGCGGGTGATCGCCTCGTAGGTGGCGGGGCCCGAGCTGGTCATCATCGGCGCGGCGCCGATCTTGTTGAGCAGGCTCTCGGTCGAGCGGCTGGCCACCATGATCTTCATGCCCTTCATGTCGTCGACCGACTGGATCGGCTTCTCGCGGCTGGCGAGCTCGAAGGGGGGCAGGATGATGGGATAGAGCAGCTTCACGCCATTGGCAGTGAAGTCGCGATCAAGCAGGGCGCCTTCCTTGGCGACCGTCTTGTAGGCGGCGAGGCCGTCGCAGGCCTTCTCGAAGGCGCCAGGCATCTGGGCGACATTCGACAGCTCCATCTTGTCGCCGAGGAAGGACACGCCCACCACGGCGATCTGGGCGACATTGGAATTGACAAGCCGCAGGAAGTCGGTGGACTTGCCAAGCTGCTGCGCTGGGAAGTGCTGGAACTTCACCTCACCATTGGTGTCCTTGGTGATGGCTTCCATCCACGGCAGCAGGCCTTCGACGGTGAGATAATGGTTGAGCGGCAGATAGTCGGCCACCCGCAGCGTGACCTCCGCCGCGGCCGAGCCGATCTGGCTCATTGCGCCCAGCATTGCAGCGAGCGCAACGCCCGCGAACTTCAGCTTCTTCATGTCATATCCTCCCACGGATGCGGCACTGCGCCGTAAACTGATGCACGATGGTCAGGCAGAGCTCTTGCCTGCCGCCTTGAGTTCGCTCTGCAGCTTCACGCCGGCCTTCAGCCTGTCCCAGGTTTGTGGCGTGACACCTGCTTCGCGCAGCTCCTTTTTCTTCACTTTCTCGGACGGTGTCTGGGGCAGGAACGGCAGGACCTCGATGTAGCGCGGCACCATGAAGCTCGGCATCCTGGCGTCGCACCAGGCGATCAGGTCGGCATAATCGAGCGACGTCTCGCCTTCCTTCAGCACGACACAGGCCTTCACCTCGTTCTCGCCGGCCTCCTCGTCTGCCGGCACGCCGATCACCGCGCATTCGGCCACCGACTTATAGGTGCGGACGACCGACTCCACCTCGAAGGACGAAATGTTCTCGCCGCGGCGGCGCAGTGCGTCCTTCACCCGGTCGACGAAATAGTACCACCCTTCGGCGTCGCGGCGCATGGCATCGCCCGTATGGAACCAGAGGTTCCGCCAGGCCTCGACCGTCTTCTCCGGCATGCCGAGATATTCGGTACACATGGTGTAGGGCACCTTGTGCCGCACCACGAGTTCGCCAATCTGCCCTTCCGGCACTTCCTCGTCCGTCTCCGGGTCGACCAGCTTCACCTCGAACCACTGGTCCATGAGCACGCCCGAGGCTCCTTCCGGCCGCTTGGCCCCGCGTGGTGTCTGGAAGATGTTGGAGATTTCCGTCTGCCCGAAGCCGTCCATGAACTCGATCTCGCCGAACCGGTCGGTGAAGGTCTTGGCAAGCCCCAGCGCCAGGGGCGCGGCATAGATCGTGCGCAGGCGGTGTCCGCGGTCATTCTCCGACGGCGGCGTGGCGCAGATGAAGGACATGGTGGCGCCGATCAGGTTGGCGACGGTCGCTCCAGACCGCTTGGCCCGCCCGAAGAAGTCGGAGGCCGAGAATTTCGGATAGAGCACGCAATGGGCGCCCGCGATCATGCAGGGATAGATCGTCAGGAACTGCGCATTGCCGTGGAAGAACGGGAACATGGCCATATGGACGTCGTCCTCCGTCAGCGCCATGAGCTGCACGTCCTCCTCGGCGAAGAAGTAGAAATGCGAATGCGACATGACCACGCCCTTGGAGAGGCCGGTCGTGCCAGACGTATAGAGCACCGCGGCGGTATCGCGCGGGGTAAGCTTCACGCCCGGATTGCTGGTATTGTCGGTATAGAGGTCGTTGAACGGCTGGGTGCGGATGCGCTTGAGCGGGGCGACTTCGCCCTCGCCGATCAGGAAGGCGCGCTCGACCAGCGGGATATTGTCCTCAACTTCCGCAAGACGGGCGGTGAGTTCCGGCGTTGTGATGATGATCCGTGCCTTGCTCAGATTGACCTGATGCTCGAGGAACGCGCCCTTCTGCACGTCGCCGATGGGTGTTTCCACCGCGCCGATCTTGGCCAGCGCAAACCAGGCCAGCACGAATTCCAGCGAGTTGGGCAGATAGAGGACGACCAGCTCACCCTTCTTCACCCCCTGTTGGATGAAGCCATGGGCGAGCCGGTTCACCCGCTCATTGACTTCAGCAAAGGTCAGCGGCGTTCCGGCATCGGTCCAGGAAAGGAAGTTCCTGTTGGCCCGTACCCGTGCCTGATGCTCGAGGACCGTAGGCAGCATCCACTGGTCGCGGGGAAAATGGGGTTCGAAATGCGGATAGGTCAGCATGAGACACCAGCGACAGGATTGAAGACAGCGTAAGGTGTACGCGGGCGCGTCGCGCACGGGCTGATCCGGAACAGCGGGGTTGTCCCCTTCCCTGCCGGGAGTGGCTCCTGCCGGATGCGTGCGAAGGCGGGTTTCCCTTGAGCCAAAGGACGTCCTCCAGACCGCGGGCCATCGTTCTGAGCATCACCGGCCCTGATCTGCCGTCTGGCTGGCCCGAGATGACTGACTCTTGCTGGTCACGATGTACCGGCTATTTCCGTAGCAAGGGGCATCCGCCCTTTCAAGGAAAATTCTTTATGTAGAATGTCATTTCGTGTTGAGATAGACCGAACGGAAACGCCGCCGCTACGGACCTGTCCCGGGCAGATGGGCAGGCTGCAAGTTGAGGAGTGAAACTGGATGACCGGCTGGACTTTGTGGAAATTCCCCTTCTTCGACGCCTCGCATTACGAGCTCGCCGAGCGCGTCGCCGCCTGGACTACCGACGAATTCCACGAGGAGCCCCGCCCCGAGCAGCTGGCGGGCATCAGCCGCGACATGGCACTTTCGCTTGGCAAAGCCGGTCTGCTCGATTGCGTGCTGCCGAAGCGTGATGCCAAGGGCCACTGGACGATCGACGTACGCTCGATCTGCCTTGTGCGCGAGGGCATCGGCTACAGGAGCGGCCTTGCGGATTCCGTGGTCGCCATGCAGGGCCTGGGCACCGCGGCGATCTGGATGCACGGCACGCCCGAGCAGCAGGAGAAGTATCTCGAACCGGCTCGTCGCGGCGAGAAGATCGCGGGCCTTGCCCTGACCGAGCCGACCTCCGGTTCGGATGTCGCCAACATCACCACCAGCGCGGTGCGCGATGGCGACCATTATGTCATCAATGGCGAGAAGGCTTTCATCACCAACGGCAATTTTGCCGACCACTTCATCGTCTATGCCCGCACCGGCGAGGCCCCCGGCGCCCGCGGCCTCACGGGATTCATCGTCGATGCCGGCACCCCCGGCCTGATTCAGGGCGAGCCCATGGACATGATGGCCCCGCATCCGCTCGCGCCCCTCACCTTCAGGGACTGCCGCGTGCCGGCGAGCAACGTCATCGGCACGCCGGGAAATGGCTTCAAGGTGGCCATGTCGACCTTCGACATCTTCCGCCCCACCGTCGGTGCGGCGACCATCGGTATGGCCGGTCGCGCCCTCCATGCCGTGCTCGAACGCGTACATGAGCGCAATCTCTTCGGCGGCCCGATGGCTGACCTTGCCGGCGTTCAGTCGCGCATTGCCGACATGACCATAGACCTCGAGATGGGCGCGCTGGCCGTCTACCGCGCCGCCTGGGCCCGCGACACCATGGGCGGGCGCTGCACCAAGGAAGCCTCGCTTGCCAAGTTCGTCGGCACCGAGAACGCCGGCCGCATCGTCGACAATGCGGTACAGATTTTCGGTGGCCTTGGCGTCACCCGCGGCTCCATCGTCGAGCATCTCTATCGCGAGGTGCGCGCAAGCCGGATCTATGAGGGCGCCTCCGAAGTCCAGAAACTGGTCATCGCCCGCCAGGTACTTGCCGACTACAAGGCAGCCCGGCAATGAGCATCTGCAACCGTACGGCAATCGTCGGCCTCGGATCGACGCCCTATTACAAGCGCGGCCAGTCCCTGCCGCAGACCCTGCCCGAGCTGGTCTGCAAGGCAATCATCGCCGCCGTCGACGATGCCGGGCTCAGGCTCGAGGATGTTGATGGCTTTGCCTATTATTCGGAAGGCTTCGACACGCCCTATCTGATGGAGACCCTCGGCATTCCCGAGGTCACCTTCACGGCAACCCTCACCGGCTCGGGCGGCGGTTCGGCCGGTGCCGTGGGGCTGGCATCTGCGGCCATCGTCTCCGGTCAGGCGAGGACCGTGGTGGTGGTCGGTGGCACCCAGATGGCCGAGCAGCGCTTCGGCTCCATCGTTTCCGCCTATCCTGACACGCCGGAGAATGCCTTCTTCTCGTCCTCCGGCCTCGTTGGCCCCGGCCACATGTTTGCGCTCCTCGCCCGCCGCTACATGCACCGCTATGGCGCAACCCGCGAGCATTTCGCCGAGGTCGCCCTCTCGACCCGCGCCAATGCGGTCAGGAATCCCAATGCCGTCATCCGCAAGCCGATGACCCGGGATGACTATTTCAACGCCCCGATGATCGCCGACCCGCTCTGTCTGTTCGATTTCTGCCTCGAGACCGACGGCGCGGTCGCGGTAGTGGTGACCAGCCTCGAGCGGGCCCGCGACCTCAGGCGCGATCCGGTGCGCATCCTTGCCTGCAGCCAGGGCGGTGGCCGTGACTGGGGCCGCTCCCTCTACTGGATGAACATGGAAGACGATGTCTTCGTCTCCTCCGGTCATCGCCCGGTGGCGAAGCGGCTCTACGAGATGGCGGGCGTGACTCCGGCCGATATCGACTGCGCCCAGATCTATGATCACTTCACCCCGATGGTACTGGCGCAACTCGAGGACTACGGCTTCTGCGCCCCTGGCGAGGGCGGCCCCTTCGTCGCCTCCGGAGCGATCCGCTACGAGGGCGGTTCGCTGCCGGTCAATACCGATGGCGGCCAGCTGTCGGCGGGCTATATCTGGGGCATGTCCCATGTGCGCGAGGCCGTGGAGCAGATCCGCGGCACCGCCGTCAACCAGGTGAAGGATGCCGAGCTGGTGCTGGTCACCGGCGGCCCGTCGTCGCTGCCGGTCTCCGGCCTCATTCTCGCGAGGGACTGATATGTCAGGAAACCCGAATTCCGCGGCCATTGCTAAGGCGCCGCCCACCGGCCTGTTCCGCCTCACCACCGACCAGTGGACGAAGCCCTTCTGGGATGCCGCCCGCGAGCATCGTCTGGTGGGCGCCGCCTGCGCCGATTGCGGCCGCTTCCGCATGCCGCCCACGCCCTTCTGCCCGCATTGCCGTTCCCAGCGGATCGACTGGCGCGAGCTGTCCGGCAGGGGCATTCTCTACAGCTACACCATCGTCGCCCGGGCGATCATGCCGGAAATGGTCGACAGCATTCCCTATGTGCCTGCCCTGGTGAACTTGCCTGACGCGCCCGGCACGCGCCTCATCACCAATGTCGTGGGCAGCCCGCTCGGCCGCCTCCGGATCGGCGCCCCTCTCCGCGTCACCTGGCTCGACACCGATGACGGCGTCACCATTCCCATGTTCACGCTGGAGGATAACGAATGAATTCGATCGGAATGGTGGCGATCGTCACCGGTGCAGCCCGCGGCATCGGCCGCGCCTGCGCGATCGCGCTCGCTGATGCCGGCTTCGATGTGGCTGTTGTCGATCTGCTGATCGATCAGGCCGGCAGGACTGCCGACGACATCCGCGCCATGGGAGTAAGGGCCGTGGCCATCCAGGCCGATGTCAGCAGCCTCGCCCGGGCCTATGAGGCCGCCGCCGAGATCGCCGGCGAGCTCGGCCGCATCGATGTGCTGGTGAACAATGCCGGCCGCGCCTGCCCCAAGGGCCTGCTCGAGATCACCGAGGAGGAATGGGAGCAGACCATCAATGTCAACCTGAAGAGCTGCTTCGCCTGGTCGCGCGCCATCGTTCCCCATATGCGCGAGCTCGGCGGCGGCCGGATCATCAATATCGCCTCCATCAACGGCATCAATGGCGGCGTGACCAGTGCCGTGAGCAAGTTCGCCTATGCCTCGGCCAAGGCCGGCGTGATCGGCATGACGAAATCGCTCGCCAAGGAACTGGGCCCTGCCATCGCCGTCAATGCGGTAAGCCCCGGCATCATCAAGACCGAGATCACCACCGGCCTGATCGCCGAACGTGAGGCCCAGCTCGCCGCCGGCATTTCGCTAGGTCGCACTGGCGTGCCGGAGGACATCGCCGCGGTGGTGCGCTTCCTTGCGACGGTCGAACCCAATTTCATGACGGGGCAGAATATCGTGGTCGACGGCAATCAATGGGTCGCCTGATCACCGCCTGACCTCTCCCGCCGGTCCTTCCGCGAACAATGGGGGATTCGCGGCCTACCGGCCCTTGACGCCACCGGGATATGTAACGTTATAATGTAACATATCCCTCAGACGGCGAATTCGGGTTCCGCACGATGCTCCACTCCGGTCGACAGCGACTGCCTGCCTCCGCGCTGCGCATCGGCGCGCTGCACCGGCTGGGTATCATCCTGCTTGCCTGCATGGCGATCTGGGGCCTGATCCTCTGGTCCATCGGCACGTGGTCACTGTGATGGAGGCCGCAGCCCAAGCCGGCCGCCCGCTGATCACCCTGCGGGACGTATCCTTCGCCTATCGCCGCGAGCCGGCCATCACCGGGGTGAATGGCAGCTTTGCCGAAGGATCCGTCACCGCCATCATCGGCCCCAATGGCGCCGGTAAGTCGACACTGCTCAAGGGTCTCGCAGGCCTGCTCAAGCCCCGCACCGGCAGCTTGACCATGTCAGGCATCCGCCGCCGCGACATCGCCTATCTGCCCCAGACCACCGAGCTCGACCGCAACTTCCCGATTTCCGTGGATGACTTCGTCTCCTTCGGCACCTGGTCGGTCACCGGCATGTTCGGCGCCATATCCGGCCGCCAGCTTGAGCGGGTGCACCAAGCCCTTGAAACCGTCGGCCTGTCCGGCCTGGAACGGCGCATCATCGGCACGCTGTCGGGCGGCCAGCTGCAGCGGGCGCTGTTTGCCCGGATGCTGCTGCAGGATGCCCGCCTGCTGCTGCTGGATGAGCCTTTTGCCGCCATCGACAGCCGCACCATCGCCGACCTGATGACGCTCATCCATCGCTGGCACGGCGAGGGCCGCACGGTGATCACCGTGCTCCATGATCTGGATGTGGTCCGCGAGAATTTTCCGCAGAGTCTGTTGCTGGCCGGTCGCCAGATTGCCTGGGGGCCCACCGACGAGGTGATCACTCCGTTCAATCTCCAGACCGCCCGCCGCCTGCTCGAGGCGCGCGACCGGAACGAACCCGCCGACAGCGCCTGGGTTGCCTGACATGTTGCAGGCCCTGATCGATCCCTTCACCGATTACGGTTTCATGCGCCGGGCGCTGGCCGGCTGTGTAGCCCTGAGCTTTGGTTCCGCCCCCATTGGCGTGCTGCTGGTCCTGCGTCGCATGAGCCTCGTGGGCGATGCCATGGCCCATGCCATCCTGCCGGGGGCGGCCGTCGGCTTTCTCGTCTCGGGTCTTTCGATCTGGGCCATGACCATCGGCGGTCTCATCACCGGGCTTGCGGTTGCTTTCCTGTCCGGGCTCGTTGCCCGCTACACGCCCCAGCGCGAGGATGCGAGCTTTGCCGGCTTCTATCTGATCTCCCTCGGTCTTGGCGTCCTGCTCGTCTCCCTGCGCGGCACCAACATGGATCTCCTGCACGTGCTCTTCGGCACGGTGCTGGCGCTGGACGACTCGGCGCTGCTCCTGATCGGCGGCATCTCCACCGCCACCCTGGTCTGCCTTGCCCTCTTCTACCGTCCCATCGTGCTCGAATGCCTCGACCCTGGCTTCCTGCGGGCGCTCGGTGGCAACGGCTACCTGATCCACGCGACCTTCCTCACCATCGTGGTGCTCAATCTGGTCGGCGGCTTCCATGCCCTCGGTACCCTGATGGTGGTTGGCCTCATGATGCTGCCTGCCGCTGCCGCACGTTTCTGGGCGGAAAGCGTTCTCGGCCAGATGGTTACCTCGGTCGTCATCGGCCTCGTCGCCAGCATCATCGGCCTGCTCCTGTCCTATCACGCGAGCCTGCCGGCCTCCCCGGCCATCATCCTGGTGGCGGGTGTGCTCTACATCCTGTCCCTGAGCTTCGGCCGCCATGGCAGCCTGCTGCGGCAGGCCCTCTATCAGCGGGCAGCGCGCCTGCCCTGACATTCCGGACGAAAGGACTGCCTGATGCCCGTCAACGTCATCAGTCGCCGTATGTTTCTTGCGCTTTCGGGCGCTGCGGCCTTGACCGCTACCACCTCGCTACCGGCTTTCGCCGCATCGCCCGAGCCGCTGCCGGTGGTGGCCAGCTTCTCGATCCTGGCCGACATGGTCAAGCAGGTCGGCGGTGATCTTGTGGATGTCGCCTCCCTCGTGCCTCCCGGCGGCGATGCCCATGTCTATGAGCCCACCCCGGCCGATGCTCGCAGACTCAGGGAGGCAAGGCTTCTCGTGGTCAATGGCCTCGGCTTCGAGGGCTGGCTGCCGCGACTGCTTTCCTCGGCTGAGTTTTCGGGAAACGTGATCGAGGCAAGTGCCGGGATCAAGCCGCTTCCGCTGGGTGAGCCGGAGGAAGGGGACGATCATCACCATGAAGAGGGGCATGACCACAAGGATGATCACAAGGACGCGGAAGCGGCTGGCCACGATCACGGTCACGGCGACAGCGATCCCCATGCCTGGCAGGATCTGCGCAATGGGATTGTCTACGTGAGGAACATCGCCGAAGCCCTCGCTGCCGCCGACCCTGCCCATGCGGATGAGTACCGTCGCAATGCCGATGGCTATGCCGCCAGCCTGCGCGCCCTCGATGACGCAACCCGCGCGCGCTTTGCCTCGATCCCGCGGGAGCGCCGCAAGGTGGTGACCTCCCACGATGCCTTTGGCTATTTCGGCGCGGCCTATGGCATTGACTTCA
>Ga0182741_1000251_pt1 | contig 84303 bp, 86 predicted proteins | sample eDN5th37CBELigOP_FD_128874 | JGI IMG/M metagenome (GOLD analysis project Ga0182741, IMG submission 128874) | Enriched Organic Plus compost microbial communities from Emeryville, California, USA - eDNA 5th pass 37_C BE-Lig OP (version 2) (version 2) ...
CCCGATCCCGGTGCCGCTGAGCTATTACACCTTCGGCGGCTGGAAGAAGTCGGCCTTCGGCGACCTGAACCAGTATGGCCCGGACGCCTTCCGCTTCTACACCAAGACCAAGACCGTCACCGCGCGCTGGTTCTCGGGCATCAAGGACGGCGTGGCGCTGAACTTCAAGGCCATGGACTGATTGAACGGGCGGGCGGGGGCTCTGCCCCCGCGTGCCCTGCACCCCTCGACGGGGTGCCGGGCACGCTCCCCCGGGATATTTGGACAAGAAAGAAGCCGGGGCGCGGTTGCCGCCCCCGCCGTTTCGCGCAAACCTGCAAAACTGGCGCAACATTTCCCGGCCATGACCGGACAAGACACATCAACACGAAAGACATGAGGGGGAGAGCATGGATTTCGCGCTGAGCGAAGAGCAGCAGGCGATATTCGATCTGGCCCGGGATTTCGGGACGGCGGAGATCGCGCCCCATGCCCGCGCCTGGGAAGAGGCGGGCACCATCCCGCGCGCGCTGTGGCGCAAGGCCGCCGAACTGGGTTTCGGCGGCGTCTATGTCGGCGAGGATCACGGCGGCACCGGGCTTTCGCGGCTGGACGCCACGCTGGTCTTCGAGGCGCTGGCCATGGCCTGCCCCTCGGTCGGCTCGTTCCTGTCGATCCACAACATGTGCGGCGGCATGATCGACAAGTTCGGCACCGACGCGAACAAGGCGCGCTGGCTGCCTGGCCTGTGCAGCATGGAAAAGGTGTTCTCCTATTGCCTGACCGAGCCGGGCTCGGGCTCGGACGCCGCGGCGCTGCGCACCCGGGCCGAGCGGGTACCGGGCGGCTGGAAGCTGAACGGCACCAAGGCCTTCATCTCGGGCGGCAGCTATTCGGATTGCTACCTGGTCATGGTCCGCACCGGCCAGGACGGGCCGCGCGGCATCTCGACCATGGTGGTCGAGGCCGGCACCCCGGGCCTGAGCTTCGGCGCGCTGGAACACAAGATGGGCTGGAAGGCGCAGCCGACCGCGCAGGTGCAGTTCGACGATTGCGTGATCCCCGAGGAGAACCTGATCGGCGAGGAAGGCCGCGGCTTTGCCTATGCCATGGCCGGCCTGGACGGCGGGCGGCTGAACATCTCGGCCGGGGCGCTTGGCGGTGCGCAGGCGGCGCTGGACGCGACCCTGCGCTACATGGGCGAGCGGCGCGCCTTCGGCCAGACGCTCGACCAGTTCCAGGCGCTGCAGTTCCGGCTGGCCGAGATGGAGACGGCGCTGCAATCGGCGCGCATCTTCCTGCGCCAGGCGGCCTGGAAGCTGGACCGGGGCGCGCGGGACGCCACCAAGTTCTGCGCCATGGCCAAGCTGCATGTCACCGACCGCGCCTTCGAGGTCGCCAATCAATGCCTGCAATTGCATGGCGGCTACGGCTATCTGGCCGATTACGGGATCGAGAAGCTCGTGCGCGACCTGCGCGTGCACCAGATCCTGGAAGGCACCAATGAAATCATGCGGCTGATCATCGGCCGCGCCCTGCTGGCGGAGCGTGACTGATGGCCGAGATGCCCGAATCCGACATGATCATCCGCAAGGACCGCCGCGCCGGCCGGCTGACCTTCAACCGCCCGCAGGCGCTGAACGCGCTGAGCCACGAGATGGCGCTGGCCATCGACGCCGCCTTGCGCGAATGGCAGGACGATCCCGAGGTGGCGCTGGTCGTCATCGACGCCGAGGGCGAGCGCGCCTTTTGCTCGGGCGGCGACATCGCGGCGGTCTATCGCGCCGGGCTTGCGGGCGACCACCGGGTCGGGCGCGAGTTCTTCCGCGACGAATACCGCATGAACGCCCGGATCAAGGACTATCCCAAGCCCATCGTCGCCTTCATGCAGGGTTTCGTCATGGGCGGCGGCGTCGGCGTCGGCGGCCATGCCAGCCACCGCATCGTCGGCGACACCACCCAGATCGCCATGCCCGAGACCGGCATCGGCCTGATCCCCGACGTGGGCGGCAGCTGGCTTCTGGGCCACGCACCGGGCCGCTGCGGCGAATATCTGGGCCTGACCGGGGCGCGCATCGGCGCCGGCGACGCGATCTTCACCGGCTTCGCCGACAGCTACATCCCCGAGGCGGAATGGCCGGCGCTGATCGACCGGCTGGCCGAGACCGGCGACGTGGCCGCAATCACGCCCCGCCCCCGCCCCGCGGCGCCGCTGGAGGGCCGCGACCTTTCCGCCTTCGGCGGTCCGAGCGTGGCCGAGATCGTCGCCGCGCTGGAAGCGGCCGGCGACGAGGCGGCGTTGAAGCCCTTGCGCCGCAACTCGCCCCTGTCGATGGCGGCGACGCTGGCGCTGGTGCGCGCCGCGCGCGGCGATGCCCGCCTGCGCGACAGCCTGGCGCGCGAGCTGCGCTTCACCGCCCGCGCCACGGCCGAAAGCGATTTCCTGGAAGGCGTGCGGGCGCAGATCATCGACAAGGACCGCAACCCGCAATGGTCGGCCGATGCCAGCCCGGCGCATGTCGAGGCGATGCTGGCACCGCTGGGCGAGGACGAAATCGAATGGGAGGACCGGACATGAAGATCGGATTCATCGGCTTGGGCAATATGGGCGGCCCGATGGCGGCCAATCTGGCCAAGGCAGGGCACGCGGTCGCGGGCTTCGACCTGGCCGCGCCGATGCCCGAGGGCGTCGCCAAGGCCGCCAGCGCCGCCGAGGCGGCGCAGGGCGCCGATGTCGTCATCACCATGCTGCCGAACGGCGCCATCCTGCGCGCGGTCGCGGATGAGGTCGTCCCGGCCATGACCGCGGGCGCGGTGTTCTGCGACTGCTCGACGGTGGACGTGGAAAGCGCCCGCGCGGTCTCGGCGCAGGCGCAGGCGGCGGGGCTGGGCGCGCTGGACGCGCCGGTTTCGGGCGGGGTCGGCGGCGCGACCGCCGGCACGCTGACCTTCATGGTCGGCGGCGCGGCCGAGGCTTTCGACAAGGTGAAGCCGCTTTTCGACGTCATGGGCCAGAAGGCGGTGCATTGCGGCGCGGCGGGCGCCGGCCAGGCGGCCAAGATCTGCAACAACATGATCCTGGGCGTGACCATGATCGCCACCTGCGAGGCCTTTGCGCTGGCCGACAAGCTGGGGCTGGACCGGCAGAAGATGTTCGACGTGGTCTCGACCTCCTCGGGCTACAGCTGGACGATGAACGCCTATTGCCCGGCGCCGGGCGTGGGGCCGCAATCGCCCGCCGACAACGGCTACAAGCCGGGCTTCGCCGCCGAGCTGATGCTGAAAGACCTGCGGCTGAGCCAGCAGGCCGCCGAGGCCGCGGATGCCGACACGCCGATGGGCGAGCTGGCCGCCGCGCTCTATGCCCGCTTCGTCGAGGACGAGGACGGCAAGGGCCGCGATTTCTCGGCCATGCTGCCCAGATTCGAGGCCCGGCACCGGCACGGCTGATTTTCTCGCATTCGTGAGGGAGCCGATCGGCGGGTTGCGGCGTTTGGCCTTTGACAAGGATTATCGTGCCAGGCTGAAGCCATGTTCCGCAATCGCCAGAGCCTGATTCTCGCCGTCGGCCTGTTCGGCATCCTTGCGCCCGCGACGCTGGCGCAAGGGGTGGGCCAGGCGGCCGAGGCAACCGCCCCGGCCGCCGCCGGACAACCCGCCATGCTGCGGGTGGGGGACCGGCTGGACAGCGCGCGCCTGCATCCGGTGACGCGCCCCGGCCTTTACGGCATGAGCGAGGCACCGTCGGGCAGCCGCTACGGCATCGTGGACGGCAAGCTGATCCGCTATGACCCGGAAAACGCCCAGGTGCTGTCGATCATCCGGCAGGTGGACCGCATCATGGATTGACCGCGGGCGCCGCGGCGAAAGGGCGGCGCCATGACCGCGTCTCCCGCCCGCTTGCGGGAACGGGAACGGGAACGGGAACGGGAACGGGCCGCAACCCCCCCCCGCTAGGCGCCGGCAAGGGCTTTCCCGCCACGCCCGCGGGCAGGGCGACCCCCGAATGCGCCTTTGAACTTCGCGCCGTGTTTTCTCCTCGCGCCCGCGGCCCGGCGGGGCGGCCCTGCCCGTCACATCTTCTCGCCGGGCAGCCGGCTGGCCTGCGCGACCCAATCGGCGAATTGCGCCTCGTCGAACTCGCCCTCGCGGATGTCGAGATAGCGCACCTGCGGGTGCTTGGACCTGCCCGGCGGCGGCGGCTCCAGCGCCGTGCCGCGAAAGAACGTCACCTTCACGTATTTCGTGAAGCAGTGAAAGCTCAGGAACCAGCAATCATCCGCCAGCCCGTAGAAGGGCGAGTTCCATTTGACCGCCTTGCGCACGCCGGGCACGACGCGCGCGATGATGTCGTCCATCCGCCGCCCGAGGTCGCTTTTCCATTCCGGCATGGCGGCGATATAGGCCTGGACCGGGGCGTCGCCATAGCCCTTGGCGATCTGGGGATTGCCGCCCGACAACAGCACGGAGCCGCCCTGCCCCCTGGGTTTCTCGGCGCTCGGGGTCTTTTTGCTGGTCATGTTCGCCTCCGCTCTCGGATGACCGGCCGGACGGCACCCTGTTGCGGCGGCCGCCCGTGTCGGCGGGCCGGGCGCGCTTCGGCCGATGCCGGCCCAGCGTCGCAGCAAACCGGCCGCGGGGAAAGCCCCTGGTGGCGCGATCACAAGCGCGGCAACCCCCCGGCCGGCACCATGCGGCACCAGCCGGGCCGCCGGCATGCCTCCCCATTGAAATGCCAAGCAATTTCCGTGCGCGCCGGGTATGATCGGCGGCATTTACAAGCCGGCCGGGATGGCAAAACCATGGTCGCGTCGCGGCGGGAACCACGCTAAAAGCGTCGCGAAACGGGGGCCGAGCCGCACCCGCCTGATACCTTGTCGCCCGGCCGGACCCGGCCGAATGTTACGGAGTGCCCCCGATGCGCAAGCCCGTTGCCCTTGTCCTGATCGCCGCGGCGCTGGTCGCCCTGCTGGCCGGTCTGGGCGGCCTGGGCGAGGGCAAATCCGCCGCGCCCGCCTATGTGAGCGCCGCAGTCACCCGCAGCGACATCGAGGTCACGGTGCTGGCCGAGGGGCGGGTCAAACCCTCGAACCTGGTGGCGGTGGGCGCCCAGGTCTCGGGGCGGATCACCGAACTGGCGGTGCGGCTGGGCCAGCGGGTGGAACAGGGCGACCTGATCGCCCAGATCGACTCGGTCCAGCAGGCCAACGAATTGCGCACGGCCGAGGCCGCGCTGGCCAATCTGCGCGCGCAGATGGCCGAGCGCCAGGCCGTGCTGGCTCTGGCCGAAAAGACGCTGGAGCGGGCCGAGAACCTGATCCGCTCGAACGCCGCCGCGCGCAGCACCATGGACAGCGCCCGGCAGGACGTCGAGATCGCCCGCGCCCAGATCGCCGCGCTGGAGGCGCAGATCGCCCAGGCCGAGGTCGCCATCGAGATCGCCCGGACCGACCTCGACTATACCCGCGTTACCGCGCCCAGCGCCGGCACGGTGCTGGCCATCGTCAGCCAGGCCGGGCAGACCGTGAACGCGGTGCAATCCTCGCCCACCATCGTCGTGCTGGGCCAGCTCGACCGCATGGAGATCCATGCCGAGATCTCCGAGGCCGATATCGGCAAGGTCCGGCCCGGCCAGCAGGTGCGCTTCACCCTGCTCGACGACAGCGGCCGCAGCTACCGGGGCGTGCTGGATTCCATCGCCCCCGCGCCGCAAAGCATCGTCAACGACAGCGCCATCCAGGGCGGCAGCACCGCCGACAGCAGCAGCGGCGCCATCTATTACACCGGCATCATCCCGGTCGAGAACCCGGACGGCCAGCTGCGCAGCTACATGACCGCCCAGGTCAGCATCGTGCTGGGCGCGGCGCAGGACGTGCTGACCATCCCGTCCAGCGCGCTCGGCCGGCGCAACCCGGACGGCAGCCACCAGGTGCGCGTGCTGGGCGGCGCCGGCATCGAGACCCGCGACGTGATGGTCGGGCTGAACGACAAGGTGCTGGCCGAGGTGGTCTCGGGCCTCAAGGAAGGCGAGCGCGTGGTGACCGGCGAACAGGCCGGCGCCCCGGCCTCGGCCCCGCGCGGCAGCCGGCGCATGATGAGCCCGCTGGGTGGCTGAGATGCAGGCCCCGCTGATCCGGCTGCGCGGCATCAGCCGCGAATACCCCTCGGGCGAGGGGGTGCTGCGCGTGCTCAAGGACATCGACCTCGACATCGCGCAGGGCGAATATGTCGCGGTCATGGGCGCCTCGGGCTCGGGGAAATCGACGCTGATGAACATCCTGGGCTGCCTCGACCGGCCGACATCCGGCAGCTACCTGCTGGACGGGCGCGAGGTGGCGCAGCGCGAGCCGGGCGAGCTGGCGGCGCTCAGGCGCGAAACCTTCGGCTTCATCTTCCAGCGCTATCACCTGCTGGCCGAGATGACGGCGCTGGGAAATGTCGAGGTGCCGGCGATCTATCGCGGCCTGCCCGCCGAGGCGCGCCGCGCCCGCGCCCGCGCGCTTCTGGACCGGCTGGGGCTGGGCGACCGGCTGGGCCACCGGCCGGGCCAGCTTTCGGGCGGCCAGCAGCAGCGCGTCTCGATCGCCCGCGCGCTGGTCAACGACGCCCGCGTGATCCTGGCCGACGAGCCGACCGGCGCGCTCGACAGCCGCAGCGGCGACGAGGTGCTGGCCATCCTGGAACGGCTGAACGCCGAGGGCCGCACCGTGGTCATCGTCACCCACGACCCCAAGGTCGCCGCCCGCGCCCGCCGCGTGGTCGAGATCGCCGACGGCCGCATCATCGCCGACGGCCGCATCATCGCCGACCGCCGCAGCGACGCGCCCGCCGATGCGGCGGCTTTGGCCGCGCCCGAACAGCCCCGCGCCGCCGCCCCGGTGCTGGGCCGGCTGGCCGAGGCGCTGCGCATGGCGGTGCTGGCCATGCGCGCCCACAAGCTGCGCAGTTTCCTGACCATGCTGGGCATCATCATCGGCATCGCCTCGGTGGTCTCGGTGGTGGCCTTGGGCGAGGGCTCGCGCCAGCGCGTGCTGCAAAACATCGCCGGGCTGGGCACGAATACGCTGCAGATCTATCCCGGCCGGGATTTCGGCGACATGCGCTCGGGGCGGGTGACGACGCTGGTCACGGCCGATGGCGCGGCGCTGGCGCGCCAGCCCTATGTCGCCTCGGTCAGCCCGACGGTCGGCAGTTCGCAGACCCTGCGCCACGGCGCGACCGAGGCCGGCGCCCAGATCAGCGGCGTGGGCGAGCAATATTTCGACGTGGCCGGCATCACCCTGACCCAGGGCCGCAGCTTCGACGCGGCCGATGTGGCGGCGATGAGCCAGAATGTCGTCATCGACGAGAATACCCGAACGAGCCTGTTCGGCGAGGGCCCGGCGCTGGGTCAGGTCTTCATGGCCGGCAAGGTGCCCCTGCGGGTGATCGGCGTGGCCGAGGCGCAGAACCGCGGCCCCGGCGGCTCGACCAGCCTGACCGTCTATGCCCCCTATACCACGGTGCAGGCGCGCTACCTGGGCTCGACCAGCGTCAGCGGGTTGACCCTGCGGGTGGCCGACGAGGTGGACATGGCGCTGGCCGAGCAGATGGTCACCGACATGCTGACCCAGCGCCACGGCAGCAAGGATTTCTTCATCGTCAACAACGACCAGATCCGCCAGACCATCACCTCGACCACCCAGACCCTGACGCTGCTGATCGCGGCCATCGCGGTGATCTCGCTGCTGGTGGGCGGCATCGGGGTGATGAACATCATGCTGGTTTCCGTCACCGAGCGCATCGGCGAGATCGGGCTGCGCATGGCGGTGGGCGCCCGGCGCGGCGACATCCGCGCGCAATTCCTGATCGAGGCGGTGCTGGTCTGCGTCATCGGCGGCGCGGCGGGCATCCTGGCCGCGCTCGGCTTCGGCCTGGCCTTCGAGCGGCTGAGCAGCAATTTCACCCTGGTCTATTCGCCGCTCTCCATGGTCGCCGCGCTGGCCAGCGCCTGCGGCATCGGCCTGATCTTCGGCTACCTGCCCGCCGTCAACGCCGCCAAGCTCGACCCCGTCGCCGCCCTCGCCAAGGGCTGAAATCCGGCCTTGCGGACGGGTGCGACGACTGTTGCCCCCGGCCCACAGTCGCGGCACCTGTCCGAAAGGCGATCTTTCCAGACTCGGCCCCAGCGCCCAAACTGCTGGTATGGAAGGAGGAAAGGAACAGGGGCAATGAAAGGCACAGTCACCCTTACCGGGCGCAAGGGGGCGCTCGTCTCCGGCGAATACGAGGTCACGGGCGACACCATCCGGGTGTCCTATGCCGGCCACGAGCGCTGCGTGCGGCTCGACGGCGGCTCGGTGGACCACCTGGCGCAATCGCTCTTGCGCGATCTCTGGCTGGAATGACGCGTCCCGCCCGGCGGCGGCAACGGCGGCACGCCGGCACCCGAGGAAAAATGCGCATGCCGCGCCCTTCCGTCCGGCTGCGGTTTCGTGTCAGAACCTGCAAGGACAGGCTGAGCGAAGGCATCCGATGACGGCGACGATTCCGGCAAGACTGACCCGCGCGGGACTGGTTGCGACGGCGCGCATCCTCATCAGCCTGCGCGCCATCGACCTGCCGCCGCCGGGCGGCGCGCCGCGCATCCTGGTCGCGAACCATGTCAGCCATGCCGATTTCGTCGCGCTCTGGTCGGCGCTGCCCAAGCCGCACCGGCTGCGCACCCGCCCGGTCGCCGGCGCCGATTACTGGGAACGCTCGGCCATCCGCCGCTGGATCGCCCATCAGGTGTTCCGCGCCGTGCTGATCGACCGCGACCCGGCCAGCCGCCGCGCCGATCCCGTCGAGACCGTGGCCCAGGTGCTGCGCGGCGGCGAGGACGTGATCTTCTTTCCCGAGGGCACGCGCAACCTGACCGACGCCCGGCTCCTGCCGCTGAAATCCGGCATCTACCACCTGGCCCGCGCCGTCCCCGAGGCCGAGATCGTGCCGGCCTGGATCCTGAACCTCGACCGCATCCTGCCCAAGGGCGCCTTCCTGCCGGTGCCGCTGAACTGCGCCGTCCGCTTCGGTGCCCCGATGCGGGTCGAGACCGGCGAGAGCCGCGAGGATTTCCTGCAACGCCTCGCCGCCGCGATGCTGGCGCTCTCCGAACCGAAGGCATAGGCTATGGACCGCTTCTACTCTCCCTCGGCCTTCGTGTTCTACGGGCTCTTCGCCTTCCTGGTCCTGGCCTCGCTGGTCGCGCGCTGGCTGATCCGCTCGGGGCGGGTCGGCGGCCCCACGGCACAGAACCTCGCCGACCGCATCCGCGCCTGGTGGGTAATGATCGGCGTGCTGGCGCTGATCTTCACCCTGGGCGCCGGGGCGATCACGCTGTTCTTCGCGCTGTGTTCCATGGCGGCGCTGCGCGAGTTTGCCACCATCACCCATACGCGGCGCGACGACCATGACGGGCTGGCCATCGCCTTCTACCTGATCCTGCCGCTGCAATACCTGCTGGTCTATTTCGAGGTGCCGGTCTTTGCCGCGCTGCTGATCCCGGTCTACAGCTTCCTGCTCTTGCCGGTCGTGACCGTGTTCAAGGGCGAGGTGCAGGGCTTCCTGACCCGGGTGTCGGAAACGCAATGGGGGCTGATGGTCTGCGTCTATTGCGTCTCGCATATCCCGGCGATCCTGACGCTGGACATTCCCGACTATCGCTACAGCGCCTTCACGCTGGTCGCCTGGCTGATCCTGGTGGTACAGGCCTCGGACGTGCTGCAATATGTCTGGGGCAAGAGCATCGGCCGCCACCTGCTGGCGCCGCGCGTCTCGCCCTCCAAGACGGTCGAGGGGCTGGCCGGCGGCATGCTCAGCGCCACGGCGCTGGGAATGGCGCTGACGCCGATCACCCCGTTCCTGTGGTGGGAGGCGGGGCTGATCGCCCTGACCGTCACCGGCTTCGGCACGCTCGGCGGGCTCATCATGTCGGCGATCAAGCGCGACCGCGGCGTCAAGGACTGGGGCACGCTGGTCCAGGGCCATGGCGGCATCCTGGACCGGCTGGACAGCCTGGTCTTCTCGGCGCCGGTCTTCCTGCATATCCTGGCATGGGGGTGGATGTGACCGAGGATTTCAGCCGGCGCCCGATCGCCAGCCGCAACACGAAATGGGCGGCCCATGTGACCCGGCGCCTTGTCGCGCGCGGGATCGCGCCGAACCGCATCTCGGCCGGATCGGTCGTGGCCGCCGCGCTTTCGGGCGGGGCCCTGGCGCTGTCCGCGCAGACCGGCCCGCTCTGGGCCTCGGGGGGGCTGCTCGTCCTCGGCGCGCTGTTCTGCCAGTTGCGGCTGCTCTGCAACCTGTTCGACGGGCTGGTCGCGGTCGAGGGCGGCATGGGCAGCCCCGACGGCGCCTTCTGGAACGAGGTGCCGGACCGGCTCTCGGACCTGATGATCCTTGCCGGCTTCGGCCTGGCGGCGGGCTGGCCGGCGCTGGGGCTGCTGGCCGGGGCGCTGGCGATCCTGACCGCATACCTGCGCGAATTTGGCCGCGCCTCGGGGCTCGGCTCGGATTTCTCGGGACCGGGGGCCAAGGCGCACCGCATGGCCGCCGTGACGCTGGGCGCGCTGGCGCAGGCCGGCGCCTGGATCGCCGGCGCGGGCTGGCCGGTGCTGGCCTGGACGCTGTGGCTGGTGCTGGCGCTGACGGCGGCGACGATCATCCGCCGCAGCCGGCGCATCCTGCGCGGGCTGGCCGGCGGGGCGTGAAATCGGGGGTAGTCGCCGCCGTCCAGCGTGATAAGGGATAACCTCGCCAATTCCTTCGTGATACTGGCCGCTCAGCACGGACAATCAGACGACAGAGAACCCAGCCATGCCCGCATATCGTTCCCGCACCACCACCCACGGCCGCAACATGGCGGGGGCCCGCGGCCTCTGGCGTGCGACCGGGGTGAAGAACAGCGATTTCGGCAAGCCGATCATCGCCATCGTGAACAGCTTCACCCAGTTCGTGCCGGGCCATGTGCATCTGAAGGATCTGGGCCAGATGGTCGCCCGCGAGGTCGAGGCGGCCGGCGGCATCGCCAAGGAATTCAACACCATCGCGGTCGATGACGGCATCGCCATGGGCCATGACGGGATGCTGTATTCCCTGCCCTCGCGCGAATTGATTGCCGACTCGGTCGAATACATGGTCAACGCGCATTGCGCCGACGCCATGGTCTGCATCTCGAACTGCGACAAGATCACGCCGGGCATGCTGATGGCGGCGATGCGGCTGAACATCCCGGCGATCTTCGTCTCGGGCGGGCCGATGGAGGCGGGCAAGGTCACGCTGGGCGACGGGCGCAAGGTCTCGCTGGACCTGGTGGACGCCATGGTCGCGGCCGCCGACGACAAGGTCTCGGACGCCGACCTTGCCGCCATCGAGGAGGCCGCCTGCCCGACCTGCGGCTCCTGCTCGGGCATGTTCACCGCCAATTCCATGAACTGCCTGTCCGAAGCCCTTGGCCTGTCGCTGCCCGGCAACGGCTCGACGCTCGCCACCCATGCCCTGCGCAAGACCCTGTTCCTGGAAGCCGGCCGCCGCATCGTCGAGGTGACGCGCCGCCATTACGAACAGGACGACGCAAGCGTCCTGCCGCGCGCCATCGCCAGCAAGGCGGCGTTCCGGAACGCCATGTCGCTCGACATCGCCATGGGCGGCTCGACCAATACCGTGCTGCACCTCCTGGCCATCGCGCAGGAGGGCGGGGTGGATTTCACCATGGACGACATCGACGCGCTGTCGCGCCGGGTGCCCTGCCTCTGCAAGGTCGCGCCGAACACCGCCAATGTCCATATGGAGGACGTGCATCGCGCCGGCGGCATCATGGCGATCCTTGGGGAACTGGACCGCGCCGGGCTGATCGACCGCGATTGCCCGACCGTGCATGCCCCCACCATCGGCGCCGCCATCGACCAATGGGACATCGCCCGCAGCAACGATCCGCAGGCGCGCGAGCTGTTCCTGGCCGCGCCGGGCGGCGTGCCGACGCAGGTCGCCTTCAGCCAGGCGACGCTCTGGCCCGACCTGGACCTCGACCGCGAAAAGGGCGTGATCCGCTCGGCCAAGGCGCCGTTCTCCAAGGATGGCGGGCTGGCCGTGCTCAAGGGCAATATCGCGCCGGACGGCTGCATCGTGAAGACCGCCGGCGTGGACGAATCGATCCTGGTGTTTTCCGGCAAGGCCAAGGTCTATGAAAGCCAGGACGCCGCCGTCTCGGGCATCCTGACCGGCAAGGTCGAGGCCGGCGACGTGGTGGTCATCCGCTACGAAGGCCCCAAGGGCGGGCCGGGCATGCAGGAGATGCTGTATCCGACCAGCTACCTGAAATCGAAGGGGCTGGGCAAGGCCTGCGCGCTGATCACCGACGGGCGCTTCTCGGGCGGCACCTCGGGCCTTTCCATCGGCCATGTCAGCCCCGAGGCGGCGGCCGGCGGCACCATCGGCCTGGTGCGCGACGGCGACCTGATCGAGATCGACATCCCCAACCGCTCGATCCGCCTGGCGGTGCCCGAGGACGAGCTGGCCGCGCGCCGCGCCGAACAGGACGCCAAGGGCTGGAAGCCCGCGCAGCCGCGCCAGCGCCAGGTCTCGGCCGCGCTCAGGGTCTATGCGCAATTCGCCGCCTCGGCCGACAAGGGCGCGGTGCGCATCCTGCCGGAATAACGGCCCCCTTTCGCCCCTTTCGCGCGCGGCGCCGGCCCGGCCGGCCCGGCCCTGCGCGCGCCCGCCTTCCGGGGCCGGTCTTCCCGGCCGCCATCGTCCGCGTCCCCGGCGCCGGCGCGCGAAACTGCTCGCCGGCCGGCGGCGAGCCCCAGCCGGACCCCTGCCCATGCCGCCCAGCATCCTCTGGCTTTGCCGCGACTTCCGTTTCCGGGACAATGCCGCCCTGGCCGCCGCCGCCAAGGCGGGGCCGGTGCTGCCGGTCTTCCTGATCGACGCCGCCTTGCGGGCGCAGGGCGCGGCCAGCCGCTGGCGGCTCCAGCGTGCCCTGCTGGCCTTCGACGCCGAGCTGCGCCGCCGCCATGGCGCGGCCGTGCTGGTGCTGGAGGGCGAGCCCGAGGCCATCCTGCCCGCCCTCGCTGCCCGCATCGGCGCGCAGACCGTGCATCGCAACGACTGGCCCGAGCCCGCCACCCTCGCCGCGCAGCAGCGGCTGGGCCGGGCCTTGGCCGGCACGCCGGCGCGGCTGGTGCTGCATCCGGGCCACCTGCTTGCCCATCCCCGCGCCCTGCGCACCGGCTCGGGCGGCGCCTATCGCGTCTTCACCCCCTTCGCCCGCGCCCTGCGCGCCATCGGCCCCGACCGGCCCGTTGCCGAGACCGCAAGGCTCGCGCCGCTGGCCAACCCGCCGCAGGGCCTCGCGCCCGACCGGCTGGAGCTGGCGCCGGACCTGCATCGCGGCCGCGCGGTGCTGGAACGCCACGCCCTGCCCGCGGGCGAGGCGGCGGCGCTGGGCCGGCTCGGCGCTTTCCTGGACCGCGCCGCGGATTACGCCGCGCAGCGCGACCGCCCCGACCTTGCCGCCACCTCGGGCCTGTCCGAACATCTGGCCATGGGCGAGATCGGCCCGCGCGACCTCTGGGCCATGGCCTCGGCCCGCGCCCAGGCCGATGCCGCCGCCGGCGCCGGCATCGCCGCCTTCCTGACCGAGCTGATCTGGCGCGAATTCGCCTGGCACCTGCTGGTGGAATTTCCGCGGCTCGCCCAAAGGCCCTGGCGGCCGGAATGGGCGGATTTCCCCTGGCAGGGCGACGGCGCCGCGCTGACCCGCTGGCGCCGGGCCGAAACCGGCATCGCGCTGGTCGATGCCGGGCTGCGCGAGATGCGCGTGACCGGGCGGATGCACAACCGGGTGCGCATGGTGGCGGCCAGCTGGCTGACCAAGCACCTGCTGGCCGACTGGCGGCTGGGGCTGGCGCATTTCGCCGACAGCCTGACCGATTGGGATCCGGCCGCGAATGCGATGAACTGGCAATGGGTGGCGGGCTGCGGCCCGGATGCGGCGCCCTTCTTCCGCATCTTCAACCCCGAACGGCAGGCCGCGCAATTCGACCCGCAGGGCCGCTATCGCCGGCGCTGGCTGCTGGGCTGGCAAGGCGCCAAGGGCGAGGAGGCGCGGGCCTATCTCGACAGCCTGCCGCCCGGCTGGGAGGTGGCACGCGCCTGGCAGGACCGCGCCACGCCCGGCGGGCTGGCCCAGGGCCGGGCCCGCGCGCTCAAGGCCCATGCCGCCTTCCGCCGCCAGGCCCCCGGCCCCTGACCGGCCGGCGGCCGCGCCGCCCCGGTCCTGCGCATCGCGAAACCCGCGGGCCTAGCCCTCCAGGCCCAGCAGGCGCAGGGCCTGCCGGACCTGGTCCTCGACCGACAGAGCCATGTCCACCACCGCGCCATCCTCGTCGGCCGCCAGCGGCTCCAAGGCGGCCAGCTGCGAATCCAGCAGCTTGGCGGGGAAGAAATGCCCCGCACGATGCGACAGCCGGCTCTCCAGCAGCTCGCGCGGGCCATGCACGTGCAGAAAGCGCACCCGCGGCGCGCCTTCGCGCAGGATGTCGCGATAGGCCCGCTTCAGCGACGAACAGCCCATGACCGAGGGCCGGCCCAGCGCCTCGTTGCGCGCGATCTCGTCGGCCAGCGCCCGCAGCCAGGGCGCGCGGTCGTCGTCGTCCAGCGGAATGCCGGCGCGCATCTTGGCGACATTGGCCTCGGGGTGGAAACTGTCGCCCTCGACGAAGGGCCAGCCCAGGTGCCGGGCCAGCGCCTCGCCCGTGGTGCTTTTGCCGGCGCCCGAGACGCCCATCACCACGACATGCTGCACCGCGCCCTTCACAGCAGCCACCAGCCGATCAGCGCGAAGCCAAAGGCGATGCTGCCCAGCAGCGTCTCCATCACCGTCCAGGTCTTGAGCGTGGTCTTTTCGTCCATCTCCAGGAAGCGCCCGACCAGCCAGAAGCCGGAATCGTTGAAATGGCTCAGCACGGTCGCGCCGCCGGCGATGGCCACCACCAGGAAGCAGCGGTCGAACTCGCTCAGCCCCGTCGTCGCCGCCACCGTGGGCGCGATCAGCCCGGCGGTGGTGGTCAGCGCCACCGTGGCCGAACCCTGCGCCACCCGCAGCGCCGTCGAGATGACAAAGGCCGCCACGATCAGCGGCATGCCCACCGCGTCGAGGCTGGAGGCCAGCGCCTCGCCGATGCCGCTGGCGCGCAGCACGCCGCCGAACATGCCGCCGGCGCCGGTCACAAGGATGATGGCGCAGATCGGCGCCAGGGCGCTGTCCATGATGCGCTCGACCTCGGTCGCGCTGCGGCCCCGGCCCAACAGCGCCATGGCCACCAGCACGGTGATCAAGAGCGCGATGGGCGTCTGGCCGATCAGCCGCAGCACCGTGACCCAGCCCGCGCCGGCATCGACGACGCCCATGGTCGCCAGCGTGCCCAGCCCGGTGTTCAGGAAGATCAGCCCCAGCGGCAGCAGCAGCACCAGCATCACCGTGCCGAAACTGGGCGGGATGCGGTCATGGCTCTCGGCATCGATCGCGCCCAGGATCTGCGGGATCGGCAGGACGAAGCGCCGCCCGGCCCAAAGCCCGAACAGGTAGCTGCCGAAGAACCAGGTCGGCAGCGCCACGACCAGCCCGACCACCACCAGAAGCCCGATATCCGCGCCCAGAAGGTCGCCCGCCGCCACCGGCCCCGGATGCGGCGGCAGCAGCGCGTGCATGGCGGCAAAGGCCCCGGCCGCCGGCAGCGCGTAAAGCAGCACCGAGCCGCCAAAGCGGTAAGCCACGCTGAAGATGATCGGCAGCATCACCACCAGCCCGGCATCGAAGAAGATCGGAAAGCCGAACAGCAGCGAGGCCACGCCCAGCGCGAAAGGCGCGCGCTCGGCGCCGAACTGGCCGATCAGCCGGTCCGCCAGCACCTGCGCGCCGCCGGTGATCTCCAGCAGCCGGCCGATCATGGCGCCGAAACCCACCAGCAGCGCCACCGTCGCCAGCGTCGAGCCGAAGCCCTGCATCAGCACCCCGATGACATCGGCCATGGGAATGCCCGCGACCATGGCGGTCATCAGGCTGACCAGGACCAGCGAGACAAAGGCATGCAGCCGGAACCGCATGATCAGGACCAGCAGCACAAGAACCGCCGCCAGGGCGATCAGCAACAGCACGGCCGTGCTGTGAACGGGCTCGACAGAATTCATGAAAGAGGCTCCTCCAGCGAAAGGGTCGTGGGACGGCCCTGGGCTCGTGTCCGCCGCGGCTTGAGGGGGCGGCCAGGCATCCGTCGGTTTTCGTGGCCGTTAGCGTTAACAGGTGCCGGGTGAAAAGTTAAGATGTTTCGCGCCGGTGCCGCGACGCGGTGGCAAGATCATGCAGCAGGCGCATCTCGTCCGACAGCGCCAGCTCCAGCGCGGCCTCCTCGCCCGCCAGGGCGCCGGGATCCTCCTGGCCGTCCAGCATCACCTCGCGGTCCTCCAGCCATTGCAGCATCTGGGCCCGCATATCCTCGGGCGAAAGTTCCAGCAGCTTCTGAAAGGTGCGGCGATGCGCGATCACCCGGCCTTCAAGGCCGTCGATCCGCGCAGCCAGCCTGTCCATCCTGTCCATGCGCGATTTCCCTGATGTTACCGGAAATCATGATGGCACAGATGCCGGAACCGGCAAAGCCGTTCAGTTCCGCGAGGTCAGGCTGCCGCCCTCGATCCGCCGCAGCGAGATTTCCAGCCGCGCCTCGGCGGCCATGATCTCGGCGCGCACGCGCTTGGTATAGATCATGTGGTCCTGCGCCGCCCGCGCCGCCGCCGGCGCGTCGCAGGCCATGATCGCGTCATGGATGGCGCGGTGCTGGGCGCGCAGCACGTCGCGCACCTCGGGCCTTGCATACAGCTTTTCGCGGTTGTGGAACACGCCCTTGCGCAGCATGCCCGACAGCGCCCGCATGATCTGCAGCAGCACGATATTGTGGCTCGCCTCGTAGACCGCGACATGCAGGTCCACATCCGCCTCGGCCTCGTCGCGCGGGTCGGCCTTGTCATGGGCCTCGTCGATGCGCTCCATGCAGCGGCTCAGGGTCTGGCGATCCACGTCATTGGCCCGCGTCGCCGCCAGGCTGGCCGCCATGCCCTCCAGCGTGGCGCGCAGTTCCAGGTAATCGTCCACCACCTCGGGGCGCGAGGCCATCAGCTCGACCAGCGGATCGGTGATGCTGGTCGCCAGCGGCGCCACCCGCCGCCCGCCGCCCGGATCGGCGACGATCAGCCCCTTGTCCTCCAGCATGCGGATGCCCTGGCGCAGCGTCGGGCGCGACACGTTCAGCCGCAGCGCCATCTCGCGCTCGGCCAGCAGCGGGTCGCCGGGGCGCAGCGAACCTTCGAGAATCAGATCCTCGATATGGCGCGCGGTGGTTTCCGCGGCGGGGGCGCCCTTGTTCACTTCGCTGGGCATCTGCGACTCCTCTGGCAACGGCCGCGATTTCAGGGGGTTAAGCGGCGGCTTCCGGTCCCGAAGATTAGCCGCAGCGCCGGGTCCGGCGCAATGGATTTCCCACTTGACCCAAGCGGTAAAATTATTTTACCAATAACAGAGGGAAGGTAAAGCGATCTGCTCAGCCGGTGCCATACGGCGCCGGGTTGATCGCATCAAGGGGGGACAGTCATGACGGCAGACCGTGCGGACCTGCTGGACCGCCTGCGCGCCATCGTCGGGCGGGCGCATGTGCTGACCGCGCCCCGCGCCACCCGCCGCTACACCCGCGGCTTCCGCTATGGCGAGGGGCCGGTGGTCGCGGTGGTCCGCCCCGGCACTCTGGTCGAGATGTGGCGGGTCTTGAACGCCGCCGTCGCCTCGGGCCGCGCGGTGATCCTGCAGGCGGCGAATACCGGGCTCACCGGCGGCTCGACCCCCTGGGGCGATGACTACGACCGCGAGATCGTGCTGGTCTCGGTCATGCGCCTCAAGGGCATCCACCTGCTCGGCGCCGGCGAACAGGCGGTCTGCCTGCCCGGCGCCACGCTAGACGCGCTGGAAAAGCGCCTGCGCCCGCTGGGGCGCGAGCCGCATTCGGTCATCGGCTCCTCCTGCATCGGCGCCTCGGTGCTGGGCGGCATCTGCAACAACTCGGGCGGCGCGCTGATCCAGCGCGGCCCGGCCTATACCGAGATGAGCCTTTACGCCGAGGTGCGCGCCGACGGCTCGGTGGCGCTGGTCAACCACCTGGGCCTCGATCTGGGCGACGACCCCGAGGACATCCTGGCCCGCGTCGAGACGGGCGACCTGCCCGCCCCCGCCCCCACCGACGCCTGGGCCTCGGACCGCGACTATGCCGAGCATGTCCGCGACATCGAGGCCGAGACGCCCGCCCGCTTCAACGCCGACCCGCGCCGGCTGCACGAGGCCTCGGGCTGCGCCGGCAAGCTTGCCGTCTTCGCCGTGCGGCTGGACACGTTCCGGGCCGAAAAGGACACGGCGGTCTTCTATATCGGCAGCAACGACCCCGACGAGCTGACCCGGATCCGCCGCCATATCCTGGCGCATTTCCAGAACCTGCCCATCGCCGGCGAATACATCCACCGCGAAGCCTATGACGTGGCGGCGCAATACGGCAAGGACACCTTCCTGTTCATCCGCCATGCCGGCACCGACCGCATGCCGGCCCTGTTCGCCGCCAAGGCGCGCATGGACGCGCTGACCGAGCGGCTGGGACTGGGCGCGACACTTTCGGACCGGCTGGCGCAGGGGATCGCATCCCTGATGCCCCAGCACCTGCCCAAGCGCATGAACGATTTCCGCGACCGCTACGAGCATCACCTGCTGCTGCGCATGGGCGGCGCCGGCATCGCCGAGGCGCGCGCCTATCTTGACGCCATCTTCCCCTCGGCCCAGGGCGACATGTTCGAATGCACCCCGGACGAGGGCAAGGCCGCCTTCCTGCACCGTTTCGCCGTGGCCGGCGCCGCCGTGCGCTACCGCGCCATCCATGCCCGCAAGGTCGAGGACATCGTGGCGCTGGACATCGCGCTGCGCCGCAACGACCGCGACTGGGTCGAGCGCCTGCCGCCCGAGCTCGACGCGAAGCTCGCGAAAAAGCTCTATTACGGGCATTTCTTCTGCCACGTCTTCCACCAGGATTACGTGGTGAAAAAGGGCCAGGACTGCCTCTCCGTCGAGCATGAGATGTGGCGGCTCTTGGACGAACGCGGCGCCGAATACCCGGCCGAGCACAATGTCGGCCACCTTTACCACGCCAAGCCGGAACTGGCCGGCTTCTACCGGCAGCTGGACCCGACCAACAGCCTGAACCCCGGCATCGGCCAGACCTCGAAATGCGCGCATTGGCACTAGGCCGCGCCATCCAAGACGACCGCGCAGCATTGCGCACCCGCAACGGCGGAACCGCCCGCCCCATCTGAGGAGGAAAGATGGCTGGACTTATCACATTCATCCTGGCCCTGCTGCCCATCGCCACGGTCTTCGTGCTGCTGGTGGTGCTGGCGAAATCGGCCAAGTTCTCGATGCTGGTGGCCTATCTCGTCACCGCCGCCACCGCCCTGCTGATCTGGGGCACGGAACTGAACAAGGTTCTGGGCGCCACGGTGAACGGCGTCGTGACCGCCGTCAGCCTGCTCTACATCGTCTTCGGCGCCATCCTGATGCTCTATGCGCTGGAGGAAAGCGGCGGCATCCGCTCGATCCGGGCCGGCTTCACCTCGATCTCGCCCGACCGGCGGGTGCAGGCGATCATCATCGCCTGGCTCTTCGGCTCGCTGATCGAGGGCGCCTCGGGCTTCGGCACGCCGGCGGCCATCGCCGCGCCGCTGCTGGTCGCCATCGGCTTTCCGGCCATGGCCGCGGTCATGGTCACGCTGATCATCCAGAGCACGCCGGTTTCCTTCGGCGCGGTCGGCACGCCGATCCTGGTCGGCGTGCGCACCGGCCTGGCCGACCAGCAGATCGTCGAGTCCACCATCGCGCCGATGGCCTTCGGCGACTACCTGCTGGAGATCGCAACCAAGGTCGCGATGATCCACGGGCTGATCGGCTTCCTGATCCCGCTGATCCTGGTCGGCATGCTGACCCGCTTCTTCGGCGCCAACCGCTCCTTTGCCGAGGGCTTCCGCATCTGGAAATTCGCGCTCTTCGCGGGCCTCGCCTTCACCCTGCCCTATTACATCATCGCAGCGACCCTGGGGCCGGAATTCCCCTCGCTGCTGGGCGGCATCATCGGGCTCATGATCGTGGTGCCGGCGGCGCAGCGCGGCTTCCTGATCCCGAAGGAAAGCTTCGACTTCCCGCCGCGCCGCGACTGGGGCGCCGACTGGACCGGCAAGCTCGACGATCTCGAGGATCACAATGCCCACAAGCCGGTGATGCCGCTGGCCAAGGCCTGGGCGCCCTATGTCTTCGTCGTCGCCCTGCTGGTCCTGACCCGCTCGGTCGCGCCGATCAAGGCCTGGCTGACCTCGCCCGAGATGACCATCGCCTTCCGCGACCTGTTCGGCTCGGGGATCAACGCCTCGGTGCAGGTGCTGTTCCTGCCCGGCACCATCCTGATCCTGGCCTCGCTCTTTACCTTCGTGCTGCATGGCATGTCGGGACGCGACTACGGCCGGGCGCTGAAATCCTCGGGCACGACCATGATCGCCGCCGCCCCGGCGCTGCTGCTGGCGGTGCCGATGGTGCAGGTGTTCCTGAACTCGGCTTCGGACAGCTATGCCAGCATGCCCATCGTGCTGGCGCAGGGCGTCTCGTCGGTGGTGGGCGATGCCTGGCCGATGTTCGCGCCGCTGATCGGGGCCATGGGCGCCTTCGTCGCCGGCTCGAACACGGTCAGCAACATGATGTTCTCGCTGTTCCAGTTCTCGACCGCCGAGCAGATCGGCCTGGGGGCGGCGGGCGCGGGCACCGTGGTGGCGCTGCAAGCCATCGGGGGCGCGGCCGGCAACATGATCTGCGTGCATAACGTCGTCGCCGCCTCGGCCACCGTCGGCCTTGTGGACCGCGAGGGCGCGATCATCCGCAAGACCCTGATCCCCATGGCCTATTACGTGGTGCAGGGCGGGCTGATCGGCTTCGCGCTGCTGACCGGCAACCTGATGTGGTGGGCCGCCGCCGCGATCTGGGCCGCCGCCGTGCTGTTCTTCATGTCGCGCAACCGCGGCGCCGTCCCGGCCGCCGTGACCAACTAGGGGAAAGCCCATGACCGGAGAGCCAAAACCGACGGTCGGTCTGTTCGTGACCTGCCTTGTCGACGCCATCCGCCCGCAGATCGGCTTCGCAACCCTCCAGCTTCTTCAGGAGGCGGGCTGCGTGGTCGAGGTGCCGCAGGCCCAGACCTGCTGCGGCCAGCCGGCGCTGAACAGCGGCGACGACCGCGACGCGGCGCATCTGGCCCGCCAGACCATCGCGGCGTTCGAGGGCTACGACTATGTCGTCCTGCCCTCGGGCTCCTGCGCGGCGACCATGGTGCATGGCTATCCGGAGCTTCTGGCGGGCGACCCGGACTGGGCCGCCCGCGCCCAAGCCATGGCCGCGAAAACCCATGAGATCACCAGCTTCCTCTGCGATGTCATGGGCTACGCGCCCGCGGGGCGGAGGCTCAATGCCTCCGCCACCTATCACGACAGCTGCTCGGGCCTGCGCGAGCTTGGCATCGCCGCCCAGCCCCGCGCGCTGCTCAGCCATGTCGAGGGGCTGGAAATGCGCGGCCTGCCCGGCAACGATGTCTGCTGCGGCTTCGGCGGCACGTTCTGCGTGAAATATTCCGACATCTCGAACGCCATCGTCACCGAAAAGGCCGAGGCCGTCGAGGAGACCGGCGCCGAGATCCTGCTGGCCGGCGATCTCGGCTGCCTGATGAACATGGCCGGCAAACTGCATCGCCGCGGCGCAAAGACGCGCTGCTTCCACGCGGTCGAGGTGCTGGCCGGCCGTGCCGACGGCCCCGCCATCGGCGAGGAGGCATCATGAGCGCCCGGCCCGATTTCAAGACCCGCGCCGGGGCGGCCCTGGCCGACCCGGTGCTGAAGGTCGCCATCGACCGCACCACCGGCAATGCCGAAAGGAAGCGCGCCGCCGCCCTGGCCGCCTTTCCCGAGTTTGAGACCGCCCGCGCCCGCGGCCAGGCGATCAAGGACCATGTCACCGCCCATCTGGGCCACTATCTGGAACAGTTCGAGCGAAACGCCACCGCCCGCGGCGCGCAGGTCCACTGGGCTGCCGACGATGCCGAGGCCCGCGCCATCGTCACCCGCATCTGCCTGGCCGCCGAGGCGAAGCTCGTGACCCGCGCCAAATCCATGCTGGGCGAGGAAATCGGCCTGCCGCATGCCCTGGCCGATGCCGGCATCGAGCGGGTCGAGACCGACCTGGCCGAGCATATCATCCAGCTGGCGGGCGAGGCCCCCTCGCATATCATCTGGCCCGCCATGCACCGCACCCGCGAACAGGTGGCCGAGCTTTTCAAGACCGGCCACCAGCCGCCCCCCGCCGCCGAGGATCCGGCGACCATGGTGCAAAGCGCCCGCCGGGTGCTGCGCGAGAAATTCCTGTCCGCCGATATCGGCATCTCCGGCGCGAATTTCCTGGTCGCCGATACCGGCGCCACCTGCACCGTCACCAACGAGGGCAATGCCGAGCTGACCACCACGCCGCCGCGCATCCATATCGTGACCGCGGGGATCGAAAAGCTGGTGCCCTCGACCGCGCATGCCTTTGCGCTCTTGCGCCTGCTGGTGCGGTCGGCGACGGGCGGCGAGATGACGCAATACACCACCTTCCATGCCGGCCCCAGGCGCCCCGGCGATGCCGACGGGCCCGAGGAGATGCATATCGTGCTGGTCGACAACGGCCGCAGCCGGATGCTGGCCGACGAGTTCCGCGAGATGCTGCGCTGCATCCGCTGCGGCGCCTGCATGAACCATTGCGTCGTCTATCGCCAGATCGGCGGCCATGCCTATGGCGGCACCTATCCCGGCCCGATGGGCTCGGTGCTGACGCCGGTGCTGGACGGGCTCGCGGCCTCGCGCGACCTGCCCAATGCCTGCACCATGAACGGCCGCTGCGCCGAGGTCTGCCCGGTCGGCATCCCGCTGCCGACGCTGTTGCGCGCCTGGCGCCGCCGCAGCTGGCGCGAGGGGCTGGAGCCCGGATCGCTCCGCGCCGGCATCGGGATCTGGGCGCAAGTCGCCCGCCGCCCGCGGCTCTATCGCCTGGCGACCCGCATCGGCCTGCCGCTGATGCGGCTGTTCGGCAAGGGCGGCTGGATCGCGCGCCTGCCGCTGGCCGGGGGCTGGACCGCGCATCGCGACCTGCCCCGCCCGGCGCCGCAAAGCTTCATGGATCAATACCGCGCCCAGCAAAAGGCCCGCAAATGACCGCCCGCACCCGCATCCTCTCGGCGATCCGCACGGCCCTCGGCCCCGGCAAGCCGCCGGCGCAGATCGCCGCCGAGGCCGCCGCCCTGCTCGACGATCCGGACGCCGCCCGCCCGCGCCTGGCCGCGCCGAGCCTGCCCGACGCCTTCGCGCAGAAGGCGACCGCGCTCGGCACCAGCATCGACCGCATCGGCAGCCTGGCCGAGCTGCCGCGGGCCATGGCCCGCTATCTCGACGCCCATGGCCTGCCGCCCCGCTTCGCCATGCAGCCCGCGCCGGAACTGGCGGCGCTCGACTGGTCGGGCCTCGCCCCGCATCCGGGCATCGCCCCGGACGAGCCCGCCGCGCTCGGCCTCGCGCTGCACGGCATCGCCGAAAGCGGCTCGCTGGTCATCCATTCGGGACCGGAAAACCCGATCCTCATGGCCTTCCTGCCGCTGCACCATGTCGTGCTGCTGCGCGAAGCCACGCTGCTGCCCTATCTGGAAGACTACGCCGCCCGCCTTTCCGCGCAGGCCGTGCCGCGCAACGCCATCCTGATCACCGGCCCCAGCGGCACCACCGATATCGAGGGCAGCTATGTCCGCGGCGCCCATGGCCCCGGCTTCCTGCACGTGATCCTGATCGCCGAGGCCGGGGCAGAACCGGGCTGACCGCCGCCCCGATCTGCCCTAGCATGGCGGCACCCGATCGGAGGGCCGCCATGCAAGACGCCGCGCAAGCGCAGGACATGCAGCAGGAAACGCCGCGCGAGCATTTCCTGCTTTTCGTCGCCATCCCGCCGCCCGAGGTCGCGGCACGGATCGAGGATGCCTGGCGGCTCGCCAATCGCCGCGACCGCTTTCGCCGCGCCACGCTGCACATGACCATCCTGCCGGTGATCCGCACCCCGCAGCTGGCGCCGGGCATGGCCGAGGCGCTCGGCCGGCCGCTCGACGGGCTCGACTTTCCCGCCTTCGACCTGGTGCTGGACCGGCTGACCACCTTCGGCCCGCCGCGCCGCCGCGACCGGCCGCTGGTGCTGGTCGGCCAGCAGGAACACCCCGCCCCCGACGCGCTGTGCCAGGCGCTCTGGCGGCGCCTCGCCCATGCCGGCCTGGCCGTCGCCCGCCACCGCGTCACCCCGCATGTGACCCTGGCCTATGGCAAACCCCTGCCGCCCGAGGGCATCGCCGTGCCGCCCGTGCATTGGCGCGTGGACGAGCTGGTGCTGATCGACAGCCTGCAGGGGCTGGGCCGGCATGTTCCGCTGGCGCGCTGGCCGCTGCCCTGAAACGGCCCCGAAGCCTTATCGACAATCCGCGCCCCCCGGCTTATCCATGCCGCCATGAGCGCAGGATCAGAAGAAACCCTGGCGGTCCGCATCAGCCGCGTGCTGGCCGACCGGATCGTGGCGGGCGAGATCGGCCCCGGCGAGCGCCTGCGCCAGGACCGCATCGCCGAGGAATTCGGCGCCAGCCACGTCCCGGTGCGCGAAGCCTTCCGCCGGCTCGAAGCCCAGGGCCTCGCCATCAGCGAACCGCGCCGCGGCGTCCGCGTCGCCGCCTTCGACCTGCCCGAGGTCAAGGAGGTGGCCGAGATGCGCGCCGCGCTGGAAGAACTCGCGCTGCGCCACGCCGCGCCGCACCTGACCCCGGCGATCCTCAATGCCGCCGAGGAGGCGACCAAGGCCGGCGACGCCTCGCGCGACGTGCGCTCGTGGGAGGCGGCGAACCGCCGGTTCCACAAGCTGATCCTGACCCCCTGCGCCATGCCGCGCCTGCTCGCCGCCATCGACGACCTGCATGCCGCCAGCGCCCGCTTCCTGTTCGCCGCCTGGCAGTCGAACTGGGAAACGCGCACCGACCACGACCACCGCGCCATCCTGGCCGCGCTGCGCAAGGGCGAGGTGGACCTGGCCTGCGCCACGCTGGCGCGCCATGTGCGCTGGATCGGCCGCCGCCCGGCCCCCCCGGCCAGCGACAAGCGCGACGCCTTCGCCATCCACGGCTAGGCCGCCTTCCGCGCCACCAGCCAGCTTGCGACATAGGTCAGCGCCACGCCCCGCGCCCCGCCATGCCGCGCCTCGTAACGTGCCATGAAGTCGCGCAGCGCGCCGGGCGAGCGGAACTGCCCGGCGCAGCCGTTGACCCCGGTGGCGCGCAGATGCCGCAAGACCTCCAGCGCGCCGGGGAAATGCAGCACGATCCGCCATTCCCCCGCGCCATGGCCCTGCCAGCCCGGCGGCAGCAGCGCCGCCATCCCGGCCCCGGTCAGATAGGACGGCGCCGCCGCCCGGCTGCCCAGCGCCCGCAGCTCGGGAAAATGCCCCGGCGCAAAGCCCGAAATCGCCAGCCAGCCGCCCGGTGCCACCGCCCCGCACAGCCGCGCCATCACCCGCGCCGGATCCTCGACCCATTGGAGCATCGAGGCCGAGGCCGCCAGCTCCACCGCCCCCGGCAGCGCCACCTCGGCCACGTCGCCCGGCAGGTAATCCGCCGCGACCCCCGGCAGTTCCGGCGCCGCCAGGTCGTTCAGCCACAGCCGCGCCGGCCGCAGCCCCAGCAGGTGCCGGGTCAGATGGCCCGAGCCATGGCCCGCCTCCAGCACCCGCGTCGGCCGATGCCCCGGCGCGGCGCGGCGATAGGCCGCAAACAGCCGCGCCGCGATCCGCCTTTGCGCCAGCGCCGCGCCGTCATAGGTCGCCATGCCGCGCGCGAAGGACCGCGCCACCCGCCCGGCCAGCGCATTCATGCCCCGGCCCCCGGCATGGGGCGGCAGGGCAAGGGCTTCCCCCGGCCCGCGCCTTTCGGACCGCACCCATGCCCCCCGGCCAGCGCGAATGCCGATGCCCGGCTCATGCCAGCACCTCGGCCCAGTCGCGCCATTGCGCAAAGGGATTGTGCCCGCGATCCAGCACCCGCATCTCGACCGGCCAGCCCTGCCAGGCGCGGCGCAGGTTCCTCAGCGCAAAGATGCGGTCGGCCGCGCCCAGCCAGATGCGGTCGAAGCCCGGCACCTGCCCGGCATCCCAGCCCATCACCGCCTGCAATTCCTCGCGCAGCGCGGCGGGATCGGCGCCCGCGGCGACGGCGCAGCCCGCCCGCCGCCCGAATTTCCGCAGCGCGGCCGGCGACAGGTTCTCGGCCGTGGCCCGCACCACGTCCCGCGGGATGCCCAGATCGTCGTCGCAGGGCGCCCATGAGCCGCAGGCCGCCACCTTGCGGCGGAACAGGTCCAGCCCCGGCAGCCGGCAGGCCGCCGCCACGCCAAAGGACCAGGCGACCAGGTCCATCGCCGCATAGCCCCGCGGCCAGTCCGGCGGTGTCAGGTCGCGGTAATCCGACAGCACCAGCACATCGGCCGGACCGGCCAGGTGCCGGAACGGCTCGGGCCCCACCGCCCAGCCGGTCAGCACCACGATCAGTTCCTCGGCGCCCGCGCGCTTCAGCCATTCCGCCCTCATGGCCAGCCCGCGATCTCGACCATGGCGGCGCAGATGCGCGCCACCTCGTCCGGCGCCGCGACAAAGGGCGGCATGCAGTAAAGCAGCCGCCCGAAGGGCCGCAGCCACACCCCGCTGTCGCGGCAAAAGCCATGCGCGCGCGCCATATCGACGGGCTCGCGCAATTCGATCACCCCGATGGCGCCCAGCACCCGCACATCGCGCACGCCGGGCAACCCGCGCGCCGGGGCAAGGCCGCGGCGCAGCCCCGCCTCGATCCCCGCGACCTGCCCCTGCCAGCCGCCCTCGGCCAGCAGGTCCAGGCTCGCGCGGGCCGCGGCGCAGGCCAGCGGATTGCCCATGAAAGTCGGCCCGTGCATCAGCACCGGCGCCGGCCCCTCCGCAATCGCCTCGGCCACCCGGCCTGACGCGACGGTGGCGGCAAAGCTCATCATGCCGCCGGTCAGCGCCTTGCCGAGGCACAGGATGTCCGGCACCACCCCGGCGCGCTGCATGGCGAACAGCGTGCCGGTGCGGCCGAATCCGGTGGCGATCTCGTCCAGGATCAGCAGCACGCCATGCCGGTCGCACAGCGCGCGCAGCCCCTCCAGCCAGCGCGGGTGATAGAACCACATGCCGCCCGCGCCCTGCACCACCGGCTCGACGATGAAGCCGGCGATCTCATGCGCCTTCTCGGCAAACAGCGCCTCGACCGCGGCAAGCCCGTTCCGCGCCGGATCCTCGTCCCATTCCGCACCGAAGGGAATGGGCGGGCGCGGCACGAAATGCTGCACCTGCAAGGCGGCGCCGAAATGGGCATGCATCCCGGTTTCGGGATCGCAGAGGCTCATCGCCTTCCAGGTATCGCCGTAATAGCCGCCGCGGGCGCTGGCGAAACCCGTCCGCCCCGCCTGCCCCAGCCCGGCCTGGGCCTGCACCGCCATCTTCAGCGCCACCTCGACCGCGACCGAGCCGCTGTCGCTGTAAAAGATGCGGTCCAACCCCGCCGGCAGCATCGCGACCAGCCGCCGCGCCAGCCCGACGGCCGGGGCGTGCGTCAGCCCGCCGAACATCACATGCGGCAGGCGCTCCAGCTGCGCCTGCATCGCCGCGACCAGCCGCGGGTGGCGATGGCCATGCGCCGCCGCCCACCAGGAGGACATGGCGTCGATCATCCGCGCCCCATCCGCCAGCGTAAGCCAGACCCCCTCGGCCGCCGCGACCTCATGCACCGGCCCCGGCGCGCGCATCGAGCCATAGGGATGCCACAGGTGCCGCCGGTCGAATGCCAGATCCCGCATCACAGCACCCCCCGGATTGCCGCCACGTCGATGCCGGCAAAGGCATCGGCCAGCGCCTCGGCCGTCACCCGCTCCAGCAGCGGCAGCCGGCCCAGGTCGCGCACCGCGCCGATCTCGCAGATCACCCGGCGGCTGTCCTCGGCCTCCGCGCCGATGAAGGCCACGCCCGCCACCCGGCAGCCCGCCGCCCGCAGCGCCGTCAGCGACAGCAGGGAATGGTTGATGGTGCCCAAGGCGGTGCGGCAGCACAGCACCACCGGCGCGCCCCAGCCGGCGATCACCTGCAGGTAAAGCAGGCGCCGGGTCAGCGGCACCATCAGCCCGCCCGCCGCCTCGACCACCAGCGGGGCCACCGGGGGCAAGGCCAGCCGCACCGGGTCGATCGCGACCCCCTCGCGCTCGGCCGCCAGATGCGGCGAGGCCGGCAGGCGCAGCCGATAGGCCTCGGGCAGCACCGGACGGCCGGAAAGCCGCGCCACGATCTCGCTGTCGGTCTCCTCCTCCAGCCCGGCCTGCACCGGCTTCCAATAGCTCGCGCCCAGCGCGCGGGTCAGCCCGGCGCTGAACACGGTCTTGCCGATGCCGGTATCGGTGCCGGCGACCACCACCGCGCTCATGCCGCCGCCCTTTCCAGCGCCGCGATGGCCGCGAACAGCGCCGCGATATCCTCCGCCCCGACATTGCCGGTGACGGACAGGCGCAGCCGCGCCGTCCCCTTCGGCACGGTCGGCGGCCGGATGGCGCGGATGTCGAAGCCCTGCGCCTGCAAGGCCCCGGCCAGCGCCAAAGCCCGCCGGTCGTCGCCGACGATCACCGGCACGATCTGGCTCTGCGCCGCGATGCCGCAGCCCCGCGCCGCCTCGGCCGCCAGCGCCATGCGCGCCCGCGCGCCCGCGACCAGCGCCGGCTGATCCGCCAGCGCCCGCAAGGCCGCGCGCAGCACCGCCGCCGACAAAGGCGAGGGCGCGGTGGCATAGATGAAGGGTCGCGCCTTGTTCACCAAGGTCTCGACCAGCACCCGGTCGGCGCAGACCAGCGCGCCCGAGCCGCCCAGTCCCTTGCCGCCGGTATGCAGGCTCACCAGCGCGCAGCCCAGCCCATGCGCCAGCCCCCTGCCCTGCGGGCCGAAAACGCCGGTGGCATGCGCCTCGTCGACCACCAGCACCGCGTCCTCGCGCGCGGCCAGCGCGGCCAAAGCCGGCAAGGGCGCCAGGTCGCCCTCCATCGAATAGACGCTTTCGACCGCGATCCAGACCCGGCCGCGGCCGCCCGCATCGCGCCACTCGGCGATCACCCGCGCCGCGTCGCCGGCATCGTTATGGGCAAAGCCGCGGCATTCCGCCCGGCCCAGCCGCATCCCCTCATGCGCGCTGGCATGGACCAGCGCGTCATGGACCACCAGGTCGCCCTGCATCGGCAGCGCCGAAAAGATCGCCTGGTTGGCCTGGAAGCCGCCGCCCATGTAAAGGCACGCCTCGGCGCCGAAGAAATCCGCCGCCTCGGCCTCCAGCGCCTGATGCTCGGCATGGTTGCCGCGCAGCAGCCGCGACCCCCCGGCGCCCACCGGCACGCCGCGCGCCAGCGCATCCCGCGCCGCCCGCGCCAGCAGTGCCGACCCCGCCAGCCCCAGATAGTCGTTCGAGGCGAAGTCCAGCCCCGCCGCCGGCGCCACCCGGCGCAGCCGCCCGCGCCGCGCCAAGGCCTCCAGCGCCGCCCCGTGCCGGGAAAAGCTCATGCCGCGCAGCCCTCCCGCGATGCCTCCGGCACCTCGGCCCGCAGCCCCAGCCTGGCGAACAGCCGCGCATCCTTGTCCTCGCCCGGGTTTCCGGCGGTCAGCAGCACATCGCCGACGAAGATCGAATTGGCGCCGGCGAAAAAGCACATCGCCTGCATCTCGTCGCTCATCTCGGACCGGCCGGCCGACAGCCGCACATAGGATGTCGGCATCAGGATGCGCGCCGTGGCGATGGTGCGCACCATCTCGATCGGGTCCAGCTTGGGCACATCGGCCAGCGGCGTGCCCGCCATCGGCATCAGCATGTTGATCGGCACCGATTGCGGCGGCACCTCCAGCCCGGCCAGCGTCTCCAGCATGGAAATGCGGTCCGCCTCGGTCTCGCCCATGCCGACGATGCCGCCGGCGCAGACATGGATGCCCGCCGCCTGCACCCGCTCCAGCGTGTCCAGCCGGTCCTGGAAGCTGCGCGTGGTGATGATCTCGGAATAATAGCGTTCCGAGGTGTCGATATTGTGGTTGTAATAATCCAGCCCCGCGTCCTTCAACCGCAGCGCCTGGTCCGCGTCCAGCATGCCCAGCGTCATGCAGGTCTCCATCCCCAGCGCCTTGACGCCGCGGATCATCGCCAGCACCGCCGGCATGTCGCGTTCCTTGGGCGACCGCCAGGCCGCGCCCATGCAATAGCGCGTCGCCCCCGCTTCCTTGGCGCGCCGGGCCTCGGCCAACACCCGCTCGACCTCCATCAGCTTCGAGGCCGAGAGTTCCGAGCCGTTGCGCGCCGATTGCGAGCAATAGGCGCAATCCTCGGGGCAGCCGCCGGTCTTGATCGACAGAAGCTTCGAGCATTGCACGACATTCGGGTCGAAATGCGCCCGATGCACGGTCTGGGCCTGGAACAGCAGGTCCATCAGCGGCTGGCGATAGATCTCGGCGGCGCGGCGCGATTGCTGGGGCATGGATACCTCCCTGAGCCTTGAATCGGGGAGTATCTATAAAACCGGAATCGCGCCCTGTTAATCTGGATATATTATCTATTATTTATCGGGCCGGGATGGGGGCAAGAAAACGTTGACCTTTCAACGCCTTGCGCCTGCCCCTCCCGATCCGGAAGGCCGGTTCAGTCATCCATGCCCAGCTCTGCCAGGCTGGCGGGATGGAACGGCACCTCGACCCGGCGGCCGGTTTCGTCCTTGCCATGCACCTCATTGCAGCCGTCCTCGACGGCGACATTATGGACCGGCCAGCCCTGCCCCTTCAGCCGGGCCTCCAGCCCCTCGACGGGGCGCCCGCCCGCCCGCGGCACAGGGCAATCGGCAAGCGCGGCGACGGGACAGGCCAGGGTGATCAGGGCCGCGGCGCCCAGCGACAGGGCGCATGATTCTTTCTCCTGCATTTGCGTTTTCGCGCCGCCGCAATAGCAGGGCCGGGCTGACAGCCCGCTTGCAGCGCCCGCGCCTTCACGGGCCCAGGATGCGCAGCTTGCCGACGCGCCCGTCGCAGCGTTGCACGGCGATGCGCAGCCGCTCCAGCAGATGCGTCTGGACGTAATTGGCGTGAAAGCGGCTGGGCGCGAACAGGGTCAGGCAGCTTTCGCTGCGCTCGGCCTCGATCAGCCCGGCGAACCAGGCGTCGAACAGCGCCGGATCCTCCTCGGCCAGCCGGGCGCGCGCCTCGGCCCATAGCCCCTCGGCCGGCATCGGCTCGGGCCGGTGCAGCGGCACGACATTGCTCGTCGGCTCGGCGCGCTTGCCGCCGACCCGCTCGACGAAATCCGGGCCGATATTCGGCCATTCCGGCTTTGTATCCAACAGGATACGCTCCAGGTTCAGGCCCAGGACCGACACCCGGCCGCGTGCGCCCTGCTGCTTGATCTCGATCCAGCCCAGGGCGCGCAGCTTGGCCATCTCGCGCTTGACGGTGCGTTCGTCGACGCACCACAGCCGGGCGATCTCGCGCTGGCCGATGGTCAGTTCGTCGCGCTGCCAGTTGTAGCGGGTGGTGATCAGTGCCATCAGCCGCAGCACCAGGCGCTGGCGATGCTTGTCGCCGGCCAGCCCATGCGCCATCATGGCCGAGAGCAAGTCATATTTCTTCGCCGCCGCCTCTCGGCCGACGGCACGCATCACCTGCATGTCTGCTCCTGCGCCCCGGTATTCCCGGCTGCCTTCCATCTGCCCGCCTCGCCCTGCCCATCGGGGCAAGACCGGATGACCGCGTCGGTTTGGCACCGTTTGAAACGCTTTTCGTCATCCCTTTCGTATTTGCGTCCTGAAATCCGATTCTGTCAAGCGATTCCCCGCCGGCCGGATTTCCCGGACCAAATCATCAAAGAAAATCGGTATCAAATGGTATAGGGGGTCATTCAGGCCGTCCCCCATTGCCGCAGTTTTGTCCCCCAATCCGGGGTGCAACGCGCCAACCCGTCCCCCATTGCCGCGTTAGCGTTCCGGGTTTTGCGGCGCCGGGATTCGCCGGGCGATTCGCCGGGCGACGCAGGAAAACCCCGCAATCTCCGCATCCTGACCATTCCATTAAAACGCCTTTTGCCAAATGTGCAAATCCGGCGTAAAAGCGAAACGGAAGAAAATCTGCGTCCTAAAAATACAGGCATCCTATGTATACGCACGAAGACCTCGCCAAGCTGCAGGCGCAATCCTTGAAGATGCAGGGCTGGATCCGGCGCCAGACCTTCAGCCCGGCCAATGAGAAGACGCTGCGCCGCTTCTCGAGCTGGGAGGTGTCCGAACTGATCTTCCGCATCAACCAGTCCACCTTCCGCGGCAAGCTCGCGGCCGAGCCGAACCTTCCCCTCGGGGAAGTCGAGGAGGACGGCCGCCAGCGCTGGTTCTCGCTCGACGAGATCAACGAGCTGCGCCGCCGCATCCGCATCAACCGCAAGACGCTGATGCCCTGGCGCCCCGAGGGCAAGCGCGCCTTCCGCGCCGCCATCGCCAATTTCAAGGGCGGCGCCGGCAAGTCGACCGTGGCGCTGCACTTTGCCCATGCCGCGGCGCTGGACGGCTACCGGGTGCTGGTCGTCGATTTCGACCCGCAGGCGACGCTGAGCCATTCCATGGGCCTGACCGATGTCGGCGAGGACCATACCGTCTGGGGCATCATGGCCCGCGACCTGGAACGCGAGACCGACCGCATGAACGCCGCCGCCCGCGGCGCCGAGTCGGGCACCGCCCTGCCCCAGCGCAAGCTGCCGGCCTCGATCCGCGACATGGGGCTCGGCATGCTGCGCCCGGCGGACTTCATCAAGCCGACCGCCTGGCCGACCATCGACATCATCCCGAGCTGCGCCAATGCCGCCTTCGTCGAGTTCGCCAGCGCCCAGTACCGGCACCTGAACCCGGAATGGACCTTCTTCGGCGCGGTGTCGCGCTTTCTCGACAGCCTGGCGGACGATGCCTATGACCTGATCCTGTTCGACTGCCCGCCGGCCATCGGCTACCAGTCGATGAACGCGGTCTTTGCCGCCGACATGCTCTATATCCCCTCGGGCCCCGGCTATTGGGAATACGACTCGACCACCAGCTTCATCGGCCAGCTCTCCGAGGCGCTGGAAGACCTGTCGCATGGCTTCGAAAACTTCCCCACGGGGAAGATCAGGCTGCCCAAGGCCTTTGCCGACATCCGCTTCCTGATGACGCGCTACGAGCCGTCGAACGAGCTGCACCAGGCGATGTACGGCGCCTTCCAGCAGGTCTTCGGCCAGCACATGGCCCAGCACCCGATCGAGCTCACGCGCGCGGTCGAGCAATCGGGCCGGTTCCTCAGCTCGATCTACGAGATCGACTATCGCGAGATGACGCGCGGCACCTGGCGCCGGGCGCGGGCGACCTTCGACCAGGCCTATGAAGAGTTCAAATCCCATGTCGTCGCGGCCTGGGACAAGCTGGAGGATGAGGCATGAGCCGCAAACGCCGCATGTTCGAAATCGAGATGCCGGACGAGCCCGCCGAGGTCGCGCCGGAAACCTTCCCCGCGGGGAAGGAGGAAAAGGAGCATCGCCGCGGCCCGATGGCCACCGCCATCACCGAGACGGCGGAATCCACCCGCGACCGCGCCCGGCTGGAGGCGCAGATCCGGGCCGAGAACGATGCGCTGGCCCAGGAACATGTGCGGCTGAAGCGGGCCGGGCTGATCACCGACCTGATCCCGCTGGACGCCATCGACGCGCAGAAGCTGATCCGCGACCGCGCCGCGGGGCCGGATTACGAGCTGACCGAACTGGTCGAGTCGATCCGCGACATCGGGCTGTCGAACCCGATCCGGGTCGAGCCGGCCGAGGGCGGCCGCTATGAGCTGATCCAGGGCTGGCGCCGGCTTTCGGCCTATCGCCAGCTGCTGGAGGAGACGGGCGATGCCGAGAAATGGGGCCGCATCCCGGCCGGCATCGCGGCGCGCGGCGACGAGCTGGAGCGGCTATACCGGCGCATGGTCGACGAGAACATGGTGCGCAAGGACATCTCTTTCGCCGAGATGGCGCAGCTGGCGCTGCATTACGCCATGGACCCGGTGACCGAGGAGAGCGACCCCGAGAAGGCGGTGGCGATCCTGTTCAAATCCGCCGGCTACCAGAAGCGCAGCTATATCCGCAGCTTCATCCGGCTGGTCGAGGCCCTGGGCGATGCCTTGCTATACGCGCCCGACATCCCGCGCGCGCTGGGGCTGGCGCTGGCGCAACGGCTGGACGAGGTGCCGGGCACGGCGGCGGCGATCCGGGCCGAGCTGAAGAACTGGGATTCGCGCTCGGTCAAGGACGAGCTGGAGCTGCTGCGCCGCTATGCCGGGCTGGCGGGCGACGCGGAATCGCCGGTCGCCGCGCCGCGCAGCACCACGCCGACCGTCCCCGCGGGGAAGGCCCGCATCAGCTTCCAGATCCAGCGGCCGCAGGGCAGCGCCAAATGCACCGCCTCGAACGGGCGGCTGGAGATCCGGCTGCCGCGCGACTTCTCGGCCGTGGACCGGCGCAAGCTGGAGGCGGCGGTGCGGGTGATGCTGGAGAGCCTGGATTGACCTTCCCCGCGGGGAAGGTCCGGCCCCGGCCGCGGTCCCCGGCGGCCGGGATGGGGCATCGGGGCAGGGGGGTGAAAAGCCCCTCTTCCAGTGATCCGCAAAATGGGGTTATTCTGCGGATAAGGCTGCTTGCAGGTCGGGAAACATGCCATCCGCTTCGGACATAGAATATCACGGAAAATCGGCTGCGCATCAGTTTTTTGATGCGGCGGACTGGTTTTCCGCTCAGGCCGGGCTGGCGCCGGAACTGGCGCGGGCCGCCTTCGCGCTGGGCCGGCTGGAGGGCGCGGTCGCGGCGCTGGAACCCGAGGCGCGGGCCGGCGCCAACCGCCGGCTGGCGCTGATCGAGGTCGAGGCGATGCTGTGGGCGCAGGGCACGCCCTTGCGGCGCGAGGAGATCGGCCGCGACCTGATGGAGGCGCGGGCCGGCGCCGACCTGGAGGCGATGCGGCTGGCGCGCTGGGGCATCCGTCGGCTGGAGGGGCAGGGCGATCCGCGCGAGTTGCGCGGTTTCCTGGGCCTGCACCGGGCCGCGGTCTCGGGGCTGGACGAGCTGCTGGCGACGCGGCCGACCGGGCAGGATTTCGACGCGGCGGTGGAGGAGTTCCGGCAACTGGCCGGGCAGGTCGCGGCGCTGTCGCCGCTGGTCCGGGCGGCGGCGCTGCGGGTGTTGTGGCGGCTGTGCGGTCTGTCGGCGCCCGAGATGCTGGCCGAGCCCGCGACATGGACGGCGCGCGACATGGCCGAGGGCTGCGAGGCGCTGCGCTTTGTCCCGCTGGGCCGGCATGGCCGCGCGGTCTGGGTCGATGCCGGCCCGCCGGCCGAGCGCATGGCGCGGCATCTTGCCGCGGTCACGGCGGGGATTCAGGACGCGCGGCACGAGCTGGCACGGGTCGCCGACTGGCAGGCCCGCGCACAGGCGGCGATGGCCGGGGTCAAGGGCGACAATGCCGGCCGGGTGATCCGGGCGCTGGCGGCGCATCCCCTGCTGAACGCGGCGATGCTGGAGGACAGCGCCGGCATCAGCCGCGACACCGCCGAGCGGATGCTGGCGCGGATGAAGGCCATGGGCCTGGCGCGCGAGATCACCGGCGGGCGGCGGTTCCGGCTGTGGATGCTGGCGGGCTGAGCGCGTCGCGGCGGAAGGCGGCCGGCGTGGTGCCGGCGAGTTTCAGGAAGGCGCGGTGGAAGGCGCTGGGTTCGCCATAGCCGAGCCGGGTGGCGATCTCGGCCACGCTGAGGCCGGTGTCGCGCAGAAGCTGGCGGGCGCGCATCAGCCGGATCTCGGCGCGGATGGCGGAAAAGCCCTGGCCCTCGGCCCGCAACCGGCGGCGCAGGGTGGCGGGGGCCAGGCGCAGCTCGGCGGCGAGGCGGTCGAAATGAGGCCAGTCCTCGGGCGGGGCGGCGCGCAGCCGGCTGCGGATGCGCGCGGAAAGCCCCTGGTCGTGGCGATAGCGCAGCAGGATGTTGGCGGGGGCACCGCGCAGGAAGGTCTCCAGCGCCTTTTCGCTGCGGATGGTCGGCAGCGAGAGGTAGCTGGCGGCGAAGCTCAGCCGGCTGGCGGGCTGGTCGAAATGCACCGGGGCGCCGAAGAACTGGTGATAGTCGCGGCGGTTTTCCGGCGCCGGGCAGGCGAAATCCACCTGCATCAGCGGGATGCGGCGGCCGATCAGCCAGCACATCACCCCCAGCAGGATCAGCCAGTAGCTGCGATAGGCGAAGGCGCGTCGCGGCGGGCCGGCGTCGCTGAGCAGGATCTCGGCCTGGCCGTCGCGCAGGCGCAGGGTGCCGGTGGGGTCGTCCAGGGTGACGGAGAGAAACAGCAGCGCCCGGCGCAGGGCGCGTTCCAGCGTGCCGGCATGCAGCACCGCATGGCAGAGCAGCTGGAAGCTGCCGGGGCGCATGGGGCGGGCGGCCTCGTCGAAAAATTCGTCGCGGATGCGCTCGGCGATGGCGAGCCAGAGCTTGCCGTATTGCAGGTTCGAGACCGGCTCGCCCAGGGCGGGGATGCCGGCATGGGCCAAGAGCGGCGCCGGGTCGATGCCGCGGCGGTGCAGGCAGTCCAGCGCGTCCTCGACGAAGCCGGGGGTGATGGTGCGGCGTTCCATGGCGCCCCTTGTTGCAAAACCGATCAGATATTCTGGCCGCTAATGGCATTGTTTGCAATGTCGCCGGCGCTAAGCTGCCGGCGAACTCGGGGAAACCGCGCCATGCGGGAGAGTTGAGGAGGAGAGACATGTCTGCGACCACCCTGTCCCGGACGCGCTATGACGAGGCCGTGGCGCGCTTTCGCATCGAGGACGCCATCGCCGTGCTGCGCGGCGACCTGGAGACCGGGCTGAATGCCTGCGTCGAATGCTGCGACCGCCATTGCGGCGCGAACCGGGTGGCGCTGCGCTGCCTGTCGCCGGACGAGGCGCTGGTGGAATACAGCTTCGAGGATCTGCGCGGCATGGCGGCGCGGGCGGCGAACCTGATGCGCGACAAGGGCATCCGGCCGGGCGACGTGGTCGCCGGGCTGTTGCCGCGCACGGTCGAGCTGGTCGCGGTGGTGCTGGGCGCCTGGCGGCTGGGCGCGGTCTATCAGCCGCTGTTTACCGCCTTCGGCCCCAAGGCCATCGAGCACCGGCTGAAGACCAGCGGCGCCAAGCTGGTGGTGACGAATGCCGCGCAGCGCCCCAAGCTGGACGAGGTCGAGGATTGCCCGCTGGTCGCCGTGCTGCGCGGCGAGGCGCCGTTGGCGCCGGGCGACGTGGATTTCCGCGCGGCGCTGGCCATGGCCTCGGACCAGTTCGAGCCGGTGATGCGGCGCGGCGAGGATCTGTTCATGATGATGTCCACCTCGGGCACCACCGGCCTGCCCAAGGGGGTGCCGGTGCCCTTGCGGGCGCTCTTGGCCTTTGGCGCCTATATGCGCGATGCGGTGGACCTGCGCGAAAGCGACGTGTTCTGGAACATCGCCGATCCGGGCTGGGCTTACGGGCTTTATTACGCGCTGACCGGGCCCTTGCTGCTGGGCCAGCCGACGATCTTCTACGAGGGCGGCTTTACCGCCGAGACGACCTATCGGATCATCGAGCGCATGGGGGTGACGAGTCTTGCCGGCTCGCCCACCGCCTATCGGCTGCTGATCGCGGCGGGGCCGGAGGCGGCCGCGGCGGTCAAGGGGCAGCTGCGGGTGGTCAGTTCCGCCGGCGAGCCGCTGAACCCCGAGATCATCCGTTGGTTCGGCGAGCATCTTTCGGTGCCGATCCACGACCATTACGGCCAGACCGAGATGGGCATGTGCGTGAACAACCATCACGGGCTGGAGCATCCGGTGCGTCCGGGCTCGGCCGGCCTCGCCATGCCGGGCTATCGCGTGGTGGTGCTGGACGATGACGGTAACGAATTGGGGCCGAACCAGCCGGGCGTGCTGGCCATCGACATGAAGCGTTCGCCGCTGATGTGGTTCTCGGGCTATCTGAACCAGGCGACGCCGGCGCTGGCGGGGGGCTATTACCGCACCGGCGATTCGGTGGAGTTCGAGCCGGACGGGTCGATCAGCTTCATCGGCCGGTCGGATGACGTCATCACCTCCTCGGGCTATCGCATCGGCCCCTTCGACGTGGAAAGCGCGCTGATCGAGCATCCCGCGGTGGTCGAGGCGGCGGTGGTGGGCGTGCCGGACCCCGAGCGCACCGAGATCGTGAAAGCCTTCGTCGTGCTGGCCAAGGGGGCGGAGGGGACCGAGGCGCTGCGCGAGGAACTGGCGCAGCATGTCAAGAAACGCTTGTCGGCCCATGCCTATCCCCGGACGATCGATTTCGTCGCCGACCTGCCCAAGACGCCGAGCGGCAAGATCCAGCGTTTCATCCTGCGCAAGGCGGAAGTCGAGAAACTGGCCCGGAAATAAGGACGCATCATGCAGATCGAGAGCAGGGTTTTTGTGATCACAGGCGCCGGGTCCGGCCTTGGCGCGGCGGTGGCGCGCATGGCGGTGGGCGCGGGCGCGCGGGCGGTGCTGCTGGACGTGAATGCCGATTCCGGCGCGGCCATGGCGGCGGAACTGGGCGAGGCGGCGCGTTTCGTCAGGACCGACGTGACCAGCGGCCCGGAGGGCGAGGCGGCCATTGCCGCGGCGCTGGAGGCCTTTGGCCGGATCGACGTGGCGGTGAATTGCGCCGGCGTGGCGCCGGGCGAGAAGATCGTCGGGCGCGAGGGGCCGCATGGGCTGGAGAGTTTCGCCCGCGCCATCCAGATCAACCTGATCGGCACCTTCAACATGCTGCGGCTGGCCGCCGATGCCATGGCGAAGAATGCGCCGGGCGAGGGCGGCGAGCGCGGGGTGATCGTCAACACCGCCTCGATCGCGGCCTATGACGGGCAGATCGGGCAGGCGGCCTATGCGGCCTCGAAGGGCGGCGTCGCGGCGCTGACCCTGCCGGCGGCGCGGGAACTGGCGCGGCACGGCATCCGGGTGATGACCATCGCGCCGGGCATCTTTGCCACGCCGATGATGGCCGGGCTGCCGCAGGAGGTGCAGGACAGCCTGGGCGCCAATGTGCCGTTTCCGCCGCGGCTGGGCAACCCGGCGGAATATGCGGCGCTGGTGCGCCATATCGTCGAAAACCAGATGCTGAACGGCGAGGTCGTCCGGCTGGACGGCGCGCTGCGCATGGCACCGAAATAGGGGGGGTTCATCATGGATAGCGATCCGATTGTCATCGCGGGCGCGGCCCGCACGCCGATGGGCGGCTTCCAGGGCGATTTCGCCGGGGTCGAGGCCGCGGCGCTGGGCGCCACCGCGATCAAGGCGGCGCTGGGCGGGCTGGATCCGCAGGCGGTGGACGAGATCATCATGGGCTGCGTGCTGCCCGCCGGCCAGGGCCAGGCCCCGGCGCGGCAGGCGGCGCTGGGCGCGGGCCTGCCGCTGGGCGCCGGCGCCACGACCGTCAACAAGATGTGCGGCTCGGGCATGAAGGCGGCGATGCTGGGGCATGACCTGATCCTGGCCGGTTCCGCCGAGGTGGTGGTGGCGGGCGGCATGGAGAGCATGTCGAACGCGCCCTATCTGCTGCCGAAGGCGCGGTCGGGCTATCGCATGGGCCATGGGCAGGTGATGGATCACATGTTCCTGGACGGGCTGGAGGACGCCTATGACAAGGGCCGGCTGATGGGCACCTTTGCCGAGGATTGCGCCGAGGCCTATCAGTTCACCCGCGAGGCGCAGGACGAATTCGCGATTGCCTCGCTGACCCGCGCGCAGAAGGCGATCGCCGCCGGGCATTTCGCGGGCGAGATCGCGCCGGTGACGGTCAGGGGCCGCGGCGGCGAGACGGTCGTGGATACCGACGAGCAGCCGGGCAAGGCGCGGCTGGACAAGATCCCGACGCTGAAGCCCGCCTTCCGGCCGGGGGGCACGGTGACGGCGGCGAATTCCTCGTCGATCTCGGACGGGGCGGCGGCGCTGGTCTTGATGCGGGCATCCGAGGCCGAGCGGCGCGGGCTGACCCCGCGGGCGCGGATCCTGGGCCACGCGACCTATGCCGACAAGCCGGGGCTGTTTCCGACCGCGCCCATCGGCGCGGTCCGGCGGTTGCTGGAGCGGACCGGGACGGCGCTTTCGGATTACGACCTGTTCGAGGTGAACGAGGCTTTCGCCGTGGTCGCCATGGCGGCGATGCGCGACCTTGGCCTGTCGCATGAGGTGGTGAACATCCATGGCGGCGCCTGCGCGCTGGGCCATCCCATCGGCGCATCCGGCGCGCGGGTGCTGGTCACGCTGCTGGCGGCGCTGGAGACGCATGGCGGCCAGCGCGGCATCGCGTCCCTGTGCATCGGCGGCGGCGAGGCGACGGCGGTGGCCATCGAGAGGATGCCATGATGCTGACCGAGGAACAGGAACAGATCCGCGACGCCGCCCGCGACTTTGCGCGCGAACGGCTGGCGCCGGGGGCGGCGCAGCGCGACCGCGAACATGCCTTTCCGCGCGCCGAGCTGACCGAGATGGGCGAACTGGGCTTTCTGGGCATGCTGGTGCCCGAGGAACATGGCGGCTCGGAAACCGGCGCGGTCGCCTATGCACTGGCGCTGGAGGAGATCGCGGCGGCGGACGGGGCGTGCTCGACCATCATGTCGGTGCACAGCTCGGTCGGCTGCGTGCCGATCCTGCGTTTCGGCACCGACGAGCAGAAGGCGCGCTTCCTGCCGAAGATGGCCAGCGGCGCGTGGATCGGCGGTTTCGCGCTGACCGAGCCGCATGCCGGCTCGGACGCCTCGAACCTGCGCACCAAGGCGCGGCGCGAGGGCGACCATTACGTCATCGACGGGGCCAAGCAGTTCATCACCTCGGGCAAGAACGGCAAGGTGGTGATCGTCTTTGCGGTGACGGATGCGGCGGCGGGCAAGAAGGGGATTTCCGCCTTCATCGTGCCGACGGATACGCCGGGCTACGAGGTGGTCTCGGTCGAGCACAAGCTGGGCCAGCACAGTTCGGACACCTGCGCGCTGGCATTCACCGGCATGCGGGTGCCGGTCGAGAACCGGCTGGGCGCCGAGGGCGAGGGCTACCGGATTGCGCTGTCGAACCTGGAGGGCGGGCGCATCGGCATCGCCGCCCAGGCGGTCGGCATGGCGCGCGGCGCCTATGAGGCGGCCCTGGCCTATGCGCGCGAACGCATCACCTTTGGCCGGCCGATCATCGAGCATCAGGCGGTGGCCTTCAGGCTTGCCGACATGGCGACGCAGATCGACGCGGCGCGGCTGATGGTGCTGCGCGCCGCCATGTTGCGCGAGGCCGGCAAGCCCTGCCTGACCGAGGCCAGCATGGCCAAGCTTTTCGCCTCGGAAATGGCGGAAAGGGTCTGTTCGGCGGCGATCCAGCTGCATGGCGGCTATGGCTACCTGGCCGATTACCCGGTCGAGCGCATCTATCGCGACGTGCGCGTGACCCAGATCTATGAGGGCACGAGCGAGGTGCAGCGCCTCGTCATCGCCCGCAACCTGTGAGGGGGGAGCATGGCTGAACTGATCGAGATCACGCGGGAGGGCCGCGTGGCGCTGATCCGGCTGAACCGGCCCGAGGCGCTGAACGCGCTGAACTCGGCGCTGGCCGAGGAACTGACGGCGGCGGCCGAGGCGCTGGATGCCGACCGGGGCGTGGGGGCCGTGGTCGTCACCGGCTCGGAGCGCGCCTTCGCGGCGGGGGCGGATATCTCGGAAATGGCCGAAAAGAGCGCCGAGGAGATGGTCGAGGCGGATTTCTTTGCCATCTGGGACCGGTTCGCGGCGACGCGCACGCCCAAGATCGCGGCGGTGAACGGCTATGCGCTGGGCGGCGGCTGCGAGCTGATGATGATGTGCGATTTCGCCATTGCCGGCGAGGGGGCGAAATTCGGCCAGCCCGAGGTCAAGCTGGGCGTGATCGCCGGCATGGGCGGCACGCAGCGCATGACCAAGCTGATCGGGCGGGCGCTGTCGATGGACCTGCACCTGACCGGCCGGATGATGGACGCGGCCGAGGCGCTGCGCGCCGGGCTGGTGGCGCGGGTGGTGCCCGACGATCAGGTCGTGGCCGAGGCGATGGCGGCGGCGCGGCAGATCGCCGGCTATTCGCGGCCGGCGACGCGGCTGGCGCGCGAGGCGGTGATGCGGGCCGAGGAGCTGTCGCTGGCCGAGGGCGTCGCCTGGGAACGGCGGCTGTTCCACCGGCTGTTCGGCACCGAGGGCCAGCGCGAGGGCATGCGGGCCTTTCTGGAAAAGCGCAAGCCGGCGTTTCACCGCGACTGACCCGGAAGCGGGGGCGGCGGCCCGCCGCCCGGGCGGCGCTTTGCGTTGCGCGGCCGGCGGGCGGCGTGTAGAACCTGCCCGATTGAGCGTTGCGAAGGGAGCCCGTGCATGCGCAGAGTTGTCGTCACCGGACTGGGGATGGTCACGCCGCTGGCCTCGGGGGTCGAGGAGACCTGGTCGAGGCTTCTGGCCGGGGAATCCGGCGCCGGACCGATCACCCGGTTCGACACCAAGGACGTGGCGACGAAATATGCCTGCGAGATCCCCTTTGGCGACGGCTCGGGCGGGACGTTCAACCCCGACGACTGGATGGAGCCCAAGGACCGGCGCAAGGTCGACGACTTCATCCTTTACGGCATGGCCGCCGCCGAGCAGGCGGTGAAGGATTCCGGCTGGGAGCCCGCGAACGAGGACGAGCGCGAGCGCACCGGGGTCATGATCGGCTCGGGCATCGGCGGGCTGTCCTCGATCGCCGATACCGCGGTGCTGATCAAGGAACGCGGGCCGAAACGGGTTTCGCCGTTCTTCATTCCGGGGGCGCTGATCAACCTGGTCTCGGGCCAGGTCTCGATCCGCTTCGGCTTCAAGGGGCCGAACCATGCGGTCGTCACCGCCTGCTCGACCGGCGCCCATGCCATCGGCGACGCGGCGCGGCTGATCGCGCTGGGCGATGCGGATGTCATGGTGGCCGGCGGCACCGAGAGCCCGATCTGCGAGATCGGCATCGCCGGCTTCAACGCCTGCAAGGCGCTGTCCACCAAGCGCGAGGACGATCCCAAGGCGGCGAGCCGGCCCTGGGACGAGGATCGCGACGGCTTCGTCATGGGCGAGGGCGCCGGCGTCGTGGTGCTGGAGGAATACGAGCATGCCAAGGCGCGCGGCGCCAGGATCTATGCCGAGATCCTGGGCTATGGCATGTCGGGCGACGCCTATCACATCACCGCGCCCAGCGAGGATGGCGACGGCGGTTTCCGCAGCATGACCAATGCGCTGAAGCGCGCCAACCTCGCGCCGGGCGCGCTGGACTATATCAACGCGCATGGCACCTCGACCATGGCCGACGTGATCGAGCTGGGCGCGGTCGAGCGGCTCTTGGGCGATGCGGCGGGCAATGTGGTGATGTCCTCGACCAAGTCGAGCATCGGGCACCTGCTGGGCGCGGCGGGGGCGGTCGAGGCGATCTTCTGCATCCTCGCCATCCGCGACCAGATCTGCCCGCCGACCATCAACCTGGACAAGCAGGCGCGCGAAACCCCGGTCGACCTGGCCGCCAATGCCGCGGTGCGGCGCAAGGTGGATCACGTGCTGTCCAACAGCTTCGGCTTCGGCGGCACCAATGCCAGCCTGGTGATGGGGCGGGTCAAGGAATGATCTGGCGCCATATCGCGTCGAATTTCCTGACGCTGCTGATCGTGATCCTGATCGCGGTCGCGGCGGCCATCGCCTGGGGCAAGCACGAATACACCCGGCCCGGCCCCAGCGCCTTGGCCGCCTGCGTGCGCGTCGCCCCCGGCGCCAGCCTGAACGCGGTGAGCCAGCAGCTGGCCGAGCAGGGCGTGGTGTCCAATGCCTATGTGTTCCGGGCGGGCGCCGATTATGCCGGGAAATCGCGCGATCTGAAATACGGCTCCTACCTGATGCCGCCGCATGCCAGCATGGCGGAGATCGTCCGGGTCATCACCGCCGGCGGTCCCAGCACCTGCGGCACCGAGGTGGTGTTCCGCATCGGCGTGCGCGAGAACTCGGTGATCCTGCGCGACATGGATGCCGAGACCGGGGTCTTTGCCGAGCAGGCCAAATACAACCCCGCCAGCGAGCCGGCGCCCGAGGTCGTCACCGCGGCGGAGGCCAAGCCCGATGCGCGGCTGCGCATCTCGGTCGCCGAGGGGGTGACGAGCTGGCAGGTGGTCGAGGGGCTGAAACAGGCCGGTTTCCTGGGCGGCGAGGTCGCGGACCTGCCCGAGGAGGGCAGCCTCGCCCCCGACACCTATGATGTGCAGAAGGGCGCCGACCGCGCCGCGCTGCTGGCCGAGATGGCGCGGCGGCAAGAGGCGATCCTGGCCGCGGCCTGGGAGGCGCGCGAGCCCGACCTGCCCTATGCCACGCCCGAGGAGGCGCTGGTCATGGCCTCGATCATCGAGAAGGAGACCGGCCAGCCGGAAGAGCGCCGGGTGGTGGCCAGCGTCTTTGTCAACCGGCTGCGGCAGGGCATGCGGCTGGAGACCGACCCGACGGTGATCTATGGCATCACCGAGGGCAAGGGAGTTCTGGACCGCGGCATCCGCGCCTCGGAACTGCGGCGGCGCACGGCCTATAACACCTATCAGATCGACGGGCTGCCGCCGACGCCCATCGCCAATCCCGGCCGGGCCGCCATCGCCGCGGCGATGGACCCGGAGGATACCGATTACGTCTTCTTCGTCGCCGACGGCTCGGGCGGGCATGCATTCGCCCGCACGCTGGAGGAGCATAACCGCAACGTCGCCCGCTGGCGCGAGATCGAGCGCCAGAGGGGCCAGCCGCTGTCGCCGGTGCAGGGCGACTGACGGGCGCCGGGGTGCAGGTGGGAGGCGCGGCCGGCGTGAGCGGGGCGCGCTTGCGCCCCTGGCCCGGTTGCCGTCCCGGGTATTTGGGGAACGAAGAAGCGATGCGGCGGGCCGCGTCCGGTTCCGGCCCTGTTGCGCAGGGCGCGCGGCGGGTGTTGCTTTTGGCAAGCCGTTGATTTCGCTTGGCTATGGCAGCGGCGACCGCGCAATCCCCGGTTTTGCGTTGACTCGGCGCACGCCCTGAAGTAGAAATTCCCCATGCTGGGAGAGATGGGCAAGCGGCCGGGGGCGACCCCGAGGCCGCTTTTTTCATGTCTCGCTCGTGCGGACAGGCACAGGACGGCAGGGCGATCAAGAATGACCAAGAGTTTCGATCCGGGGCCAGGGGCGCCGGAAGGGCCTTTCGTGCCCGGCGCCGAGGCGCCGGACACAAACGTGCTGGAGATCGCGGACGGGCTGTTTCGGTCCTATGCGGCGGAACTGAACCGGCTGCGAGAGCGGATCGAGGCCGGCGAGACGGGCGAGTTGAAGGAATCCGGCAAGCTGGTGCGCGAGTTGCGGGCCGCGACCCAGATGGTGCTGGAGGAAAGGAGCAAGGTTGACAAGCTTCGCAAGGATGCTGCCGGGCGGGTCGGTGCAGGCGCACTCGACCTTGACGCGGCACGAGACGAGATCGGGCGCCGCCTGGCTTGCCTGCGCCGCGCAGGAGGAGGTTGACGCGTTCCTGGCGGGTCTGGGCGAGAATGCGCTGGCCAGCCTGCCCTGGCTTTTCGAGTTCTGGGCGCTGCCGCACCAGCTGCCGCCCGAGGGCGACTGGAAGAGCTGGGTCATCATGGGCGGGCGCGGTGCGGGCAAGACCCGCGCCGGCGCCGAATGGGTGCGCGCCCAGGTCGAGGGCGCAACCCCCGAGGCGCCGGGCCGCGCGCGCCGGGTGGCGCTGGTCAGCGAGACGCTGGACCAGGCCCGCGACGTGATGGTGTTCGGGGAATCGGGGATCCTGGCCTCGTCGCCGCCCGACCGGCGGCCGGTCTGGGAGGCGGGGCGGCGGCGGCTGGTCTGGCCCAATGGCGCGGTGGCGCAGCTTTACTCGGCCCATGAGCCCGAGGCGCTGCGCGGGCCGCAATTCGACGCGGCCTGGGTCGACGAGCTGGCCAAGTGGAAGAAGGCCGAGGAGACATGGGACATGCTGCAATTCGCGCTGCGGCTGGGTCCGCATCCGCAGCAGGTCGTCACCACCACGCCCAGGAACGTGGCGGTGCTGAAGCGGCTGTTGCGGCAGTCCTCGACCGTGACCACCCATGCGCCGACCGATGCGAACCGGGCCTATCTGGCGGAAAGCTTCATGGCCGAGGTGCAGGCGCGCTATGGCGGCACCCGGCTGGGGCGGCAGGAGCTGGAGGGGTTGCTGCTGGAGGATGTCGAGGGGGCGCTGTGGAGCGCCGCCCTGCTGGAGCGCTGCCGCGTCGAGGCTTGCCCGGCGCTGTCGCGCATCGTCGTCGCGGTCGATCCGGCGGTGACGGGCGGCGCGGCGTCGGACGAATGCGGCATCGTGGTGGCCGGGGCGGTGGCCGAGGGGCCGGCGACCGAATGGCGCGCCTATGTGCTGGAGGATGCCTCGGTCCGGGGCGGGCCCTTGGACTGGGCGCGGGCCGCCATCGCCGCCATGCAGCGCCACGGCGCCGAGCGGCTGGTGGCCGAGGTCAACCAGGGCGGCGACCTGGTCGAGAGCGTGATCCGCCAGGTCGATCCGCTGGTGCCGTTCCGCGCCCTGCGCGCCGGGCGCGGCAAGGGCTTGCGCGCCGAGCCGGTGGCGGCGCTTTACGAGCAGGGGCGGGTCAGCCACCTGCGGGGGCTGGGCCAGCTGGAGGAGCAGATGTGCCGCATGACGGTGGCGGGCTATGACGGGCGCGGCTCGCCCGATCGGCTGGATGCGCTGGTCTGGGCCATCCACGAGCTGGTGATCGCGCCGGCCGCGCATCACCTGCGCCCGGCGGTGCGGGGGCTTTAGGGGGCTTTGCCCCCCGCGCCTGCCGCCCCCCTGGACGGGGGGCCGCAGGCGCTTCCCCCCAGGGTATTTTCGAAACGGTGAAAGGGCCTTGCGGGGTCCGGGAGGGGTCGCGGGCGCGGCCCCTTTTTCATTGGCATTTCAGGAGGAACCGATGGCATTTCCCTGGTTCGGGCGGGGGGCTGCGCCCGCGCGGCCGCCCGGCGCGGTCGAGAAGAAGGCCAGCGCCGCCGGCAAGCTGGTGGCGCTGGCGGCGGGTTCGGGCCGCGTGGTCTGGTCGCCGCGCGACACGGTCAGCCTGACGCGGCTGGGCTTCGTCGGCAATCCGGTCGGGTTCCGCGCCGTGCGGCTGATCGCCGAGGCCGCCGCCGCCGTGCCGCTGATCTGCCAGGACCGCGAGCGCCGCTATGAGGTGCATCCGGTGCTGGACCTGATGCGCCGGCCCAATCCGGGCCAGGGCCGGGCCGAGCTGTTCGAGGCGCTCTACGGCCAGATCCTGCTGAGCGGCGACGGCTATCTGGAGGCGGTGGGCGAGGGTGCGCAGGGGCTGCCGGCCGAGCTGCACGTGCTGCGCTCGGACCGGATGGCGGTGGTGCCGGGGGCGGACGGCTGGCCGGTCGCCTATGAATATGGCGTGGGCGGGCGCAAGGTCCGCTTCGACATGGCCGGCAGTCCCGATCCGATCTGCCATATCCGCAGTTTCCATCCGCTGGACGACCATCACGGGCTGTCGCCGATGCAGGCGGCGGCGGTGGCGGTGGATGTGCATAACAGCGCCTCGAGCTGGTCCAAGGCGCTTTTGGACAATGCGGCGCGGCCCAGCGGCGCCATCGTCTACAAGGGCGCCGACGGGCAGGGCGGCCTGTCGCCGGACCAGTATGAGCGCCTGGTGACGGAGATGGAGATGCATCACCAGGGCGCGCGCAATGCCGGGCGGCCGATGCTGCTGGAGGGCGGGCTCGACTGGAAGCCGATGGGGTTCTCACCCTCGGACATGGAGTTTCACCAGACCAAGCTGGCGGCGGCGCGCGAGATCGCCCAGGCCTTCGGGGTGCCGCCGATGCTGATCGGCATTCCGGGCGAGGCGACCTATGCCAATTACGCCGAAGCGCATCGGGCCTTTTACCGGCTAACCGTGCTGCCGCTGGTCTCGCGCGTGGCCGGTGCCCTGGCCTGGTGGCTGTCCGAGCATCTGGGGGCCGAGATCGACCTGCGCGCCGATCCCGACCAGGTGCCGGCCCTGGCCGAGGAGCGCGACCAGCATTGGAAGCGCGTCGGCGAGGCCGGCTTCCTGACCCCGGCCGAGAAGCGGGCGGCGCTGGGGCTGCCGCCCCTGCCGGAGGGGGAGGGGTGAGATGGAGGGCTCGCGTTTCGTCAAGGAGCCCTTCGACTGGCACGACCAGCGCCTCGAGACGCAGGAGCGGATCATGGCGCTGCAATTTTCCCAGGTGGAGCGCCGGCTGGAGCGCATCGAGGCGCTGATCGAGGGGCTGGAGCGGCGGCTGTGGATGACCGTCTATGGCGTCGTCGCGGTCATCCTGACCCAGGCGGTGCAGTCCATCCTGGAATATGCCCCGAAAGGAGGGTGAGGTGGATTCGAAAGATTACGGGCTGGAGCTGAAATATGCCGCCGGCGGGTCGCTGGTGGCCGAGGGCACGCGGATCGAGGGCTATGCCAGCCTGTTCGGCCTGGCCGACCAGGGCGGCGATGTCGTGGTCCGCGGCGCCTATGCCGCCAGCCTGAAGCGGCTGGAGGCGCGGGGCGACCGGGTGCGGATGCTGTGGCAGCACGATCCCGCCCGGCCCATCGGGGTCTGGGAGGAGATCCGCGAGGACGGCAAGGGGCTGTGGGTCAAGGGGCGGCTGCTGCCCGAGATCGCCCAGGCCCGCGAGGCGGCGGCGCTGGTCGCGGCGGGCGCCATCGACGGGCTGTCGATCGGCTATCGCACCATTTCCGCCGAGCGCGACGGCAAGGGCCGGCGGCTGCTGTCCGAGGTCGAGCTGTGGGAGGTGTCGCTGGTCACCTTTCCGATGCTGGCCGAGGCCAGGGTCGGCACCAAGTCCGACCGGCTGCACGAGATGGCGGCGGCCTTTCGGGCCGCGACGCAGGCGCTGCGCGCCGAGTGAGTTTCACCGAAACGGAGGGGATCATGACCGAGGTGAAAGCCGCGGCCGGGGCGGATGTGCCCGGCGACCTGGGGGCCGAGATGCTGGGCTTTGTCCAGGAGTTGAAGGCATTCCGCAGCGAGATTCAGAACCGATTGGAAGCACAGGAAACACGCATGACCATGCTGGACCGCAAGACGATTTCCCGCCCCCGCGCGCCGCTGTCGGCCGAGGCCGACCAGGGTGCGCCGCATCAGAAGGCCTTCGACGCCTATATCCGCCACGGCGATGACGGCGCGCTGCGCGGGCTGCCGCTGGAGGGCAAGGCGATGACCACCACCAGCGACGGCGGCTTCCTGGCGGCGCCGACCGTGGCCATGCAGGTACAGGAGGCGCTGAACGTCACCGCCTCGTTGCGCCGTGTCGCCAATGTGGTGACGGTGGAATCGGCGAGCTATGAGGTGCTGGTGGACATGGGCGACATCGCCCATGGCTGGGCGGCCGAGACCGCCGCCCAGGCCGAGACCGGCACCCCCAGCGTGCAGCGGGTGGTGATCCCGGTGCATGAGCTTTCGGCCATGCCCAAGGCCAGCCAGCGCCTGCTGGACGACGCGGCCTTCGATGTCGAGACCTGGCTGGCCGGGCGCATCGCCGAGAAATTCGCCCGCGCCGAGGCCACGGCCTTCATCAGCGGCGACGGGGTGAACAAGCCGCGCGGCCTGCTGACCCATGCCAAGGCGCCGAACGGCAGCGCGACCAATGTGCAGATCGGCACCATCCCCTCGGGCGGGACCGGCGATTTCGCCGCCACCAACCCGGCCAATGCGCTGATCGACCTGGTCTATGCGCTGGGCGCGCAATACCGCGCCAATGCGAGCTTCGTGATGAATTCCAAGACCGCCGCCGCGGTGCGCAAGATGCGCGACGCGGATGGCCGCTTCCTGTGGGCGGACAGCCTGGCCATGGGGCAGCCGGCGCAGCTTCTGGGCTATCCGGTGCTGGTCTGCGAGGACATGCCCGACATCGCCCAGGGCTCGCATTCCATCGGGTTCGGCGATTTCCGCTCGGCCTATACCATCGTCGAGCGGCCGGATCTGCGGGTGCTGCGCGATCCGTTCTCGGCCAAGCCGCATGTGCTGTTCTATGCCAGCAAGCGCGTCGGCGGCGGCGTCACCGATGCGCGCGCCGTCAAGCTGATGGTCTTCGGCTGATCCGGGGCCGAAGCGGGGGCCGCGCCGGGAAACTGCGCCCTGCTGGCAAGTGCAGCTGTCCGCGCGCGCGAGGGTGCAGCGGCGCGGCCCCCTTTGCCCGAAGCCCTGCGAATGGGAGAGACGAGGATGATGCTTGTGGAAGTGACGGCGCCCGCGGCCGAGGCGCTGCCCGTCGCGATGTTGCGCGACCATCTGCGGCTGGGGACCGGTTTCGGCATGGCCGAGGACGCGGCCGAGACCGCGGCGCTGGCGGGGTTCCTGCGCGCGGCCATCGCCACCGTCGAGGCGCGCACCGGCAAGGTGCTGCTGGCCCGGCGGTTCCGGCTGCGGCTGGAGGCATGGCGCGATCCCGAGGGCCAGCCCTTGCCGCTGGCGCCGGTCGAGGCGGTCGAGCGGGTCGAGACGGCGGATGCGACGGGCGTTTCGGTGGTCGTCGACGCGGGGCTTTACCGGTTGGTGCCGGACATGCAGCGGCCGGTGCTGGCGCCGGTGGGGGCGTTCCTGCCGGCGGTGCCCCTGGGCGGGTTCGCCGAGATCACCTTGCGCGCCGGGTTCGGGGCGGAATGGGCGCAGGTGCCGGCCGACCTGGCGCAGGCGGTGCTGCTGCTGGCCGCGCGCTATCACGAGGATCGCAGCTTTGCGGGATCGGCGGGGGCGCTGCCCTTTGGCGTCGGCGCGCTGATCGAGCCCTGGCGCTCGGTCCGGGTGCTGGGGGGGCGCGGCAACCTGCGCGGCCGGGCATGAGCCTGCCGCGGCCGACGGTGCCGCTGGTCGTGGAATCCCCGGTCCGGGAGCCCGACGGGATGGGCGGGTTCCGCCTGGCCTGGCAGGAGGTCGGGCGCCTCTGGGCCGAGATGCGGTCGGGCGCGGGGGCGGAGCGCATCGCCGAGGTGGGGGCGCAGAGCGTCGTGACCTGGCGGATCATCGTCAGGGCGGCGCCGGTGGGCGATGCCCGCCGCCCGCGCCCCGAGCAGCGGCTGCGCCTGGGCGAGGGCGAGACGGCGCGCCGGTTCCGCATCGAGGCGGTGGCCGAGAGCGATGCCGGCGGCCGCTGGCTGGTCTGCATCGCCAAAGAGGAGGCGGGGGCATGAGCTACCGTGGAACGGCCGCGCTGCAGGTGGCGGTCTATCGCGTGCTGCGCGAGGACGCGGCGCTGGGGGCCATGGTGGGCGACGCGATCTATGACGCCATGCCGGTGGCGGCGCCGGCGGGGATCTATGTCGCGCTGGGCCCCGAGGAGGTGCGCGACGCGGGCGACATGACGGCGCCGGGCGCAGTGCATGATTTTGTGGTCTCGGTCCTGTCGGGGGCCGAGGCGGCGGGCGGTTTCGGTGCCGTCAAGGCGGCGGCGGTCGCGGTCAGCGAGGCGCTGGAGGGCGCCGCGATGGCGCTGGAGCGCGGGCATCTGGCGGGGCTGTGGTTCCTGCGCGCCCGCGCCCGGCGGGTGGAAAACGGCGCGGGGCGGCGGGTCGACCTGACCTTTCGCGCGCGCATCGACCTGGGTTGAGGAGAGACGGCGATGGCGGTGCAGAACGGACGCGACCTGCTGATCAAGATGGACATGACCGGCGACGGCCATTTCGAGACCGTGGCGGGGCTGCGGGCGACCCGGCTGGGCTTCAATGCCGAGACGGTGGACGTGACCAGCCTGGAAAGCGAGGGGCGCTGGCGCGAGCTGCTGGCGGGCGCCGGGGTGCGCTCGGCCAGCATCTCGGGGTCCGGGGTGTTCCGGGACGGGACCACGGACGAACGCGCGCGGCAGGTGTTCTTCGACGGCGAGGTGCCGCGCTTCCAGGTGGTGATCCCGGATTTCGGCACGGTCGAGGGGCCGTTCCAGATCACGGCGCTGGAATATGCGGGCAGTTACAATGGCGAGGCGACATATGAGATTTCCATGGCAAGCGCGGGCGCGATCAGCTTCGTCGCCTTCTGAGCCGGTCAACCCGCTGGCGGGCGAGGTCGAGATCTGGCTGGACGGGCGGCGCCATGTCGCCCGGCTGACGCTGGGCGCGCTGGCCGGGCTTGAGGCGGAACTGGGCGCCGAGAGCATGATCGCGCTGGTCGAACGCTTCGAGGGCGGGCGGTTCTCCAGCCGCGACGTGATGGCGGTGCTGGTCGCCGGGCTGCGGGCGGGCGGCTGGCCGGGCGGCATGGCGGAACTGGCCGCGGCCGAGTTGCGCGGCGGGCCGGTCGCTGCCGCCCATGCGGCGGCGGCGCTGCTGGCGCGGGCCTTTCGCGTCGAGGGGACATGAGCGGCGGGCTGGACTGGCCGGGGCTGATGCGCATGGGGATGGGTCCGCCGCGGCTGGGCGGGCTGGGGCTGCGGCCGGCCGAGTTCTGGGCGCTGACCCCGGCCGAGCTGGCCCTGATGCTGGGCGTCGAGCCGGGGCGCCGGGGCGCGATGACCCGCGACCGGCTGGCGGAACTGGTCGCGCGCTATCCCGACCGGCCCGCAGGTTAGCATGAAAGGAGGCGCCGTCATGGCGGAGAAGGACGGATTGGACCGGCTGGACGAGGACGGGCCGGCGCTGGGCCGCGGCCTGGAGCAGAGCGCCCGGCTGGCGGCGGAGTTCGACGCGGAACTGGCGCGGCTGCGGCAGTCGATGGTCCATACCAATCGCGAGGTCGGCACGCTGGCATCGGGGATCGGCAACGGGCTGCGCCGGGCGTTTTCGGGGCTGGTCTTCGACGGCATGAAGCTGTCGGACGCGCTGAAGGGCATCGCGCGCAGCATGGCCGACAGCGCCTTTGCCGTGGCGATGAAACCGGTCGAGCAGGCGCTGGCCGGGGCCATCGCGCAGGGGGTGAACGGCATGGTCTCGGCCGTGCTGCCCTTTGGCCAGGGGGCGGCGTTTTCGCAGGGGCGGGTGATGCCCTTTGCCAAGGGCGGCGTGGTGAGCCAGCCCACCTATTTCCCGATGCGCGGCGCGACCGGGCTGATGGGCGAGGCCGGGGCCGAGGCGATCATGCCCCTGCGCCGCGGCGCCGACGGGCGGCTGGGGGTCGCGGCGGCGGGCGGCGGCGGGCGGCCGGTCAATGTGACCTTCAATGTCTCGACCCCCGACGTGGCGGGGTTCCAGCGCAGCCAGAGCCAGATCGCCGCGCAGATGGCGCGGCTCCTGGCGCGCGGGGAAAGGAACGGCTGAGATGGCATTTCACGAGATCAGGTTCCCGGCGAACCTGTCCTTCGGCTCGGTCGGCGGGCCGGAGCGGCGCACGGAAATCGTCGCGCTGACCAACGGGCACGAGGAGCGGCGCACGCCCTGGGCGCATTCGCGGCGGCGCTATGACGCCGGGCTGGGCCTGCGCTCGCTGGACGACGTGGCGGCGCTGATCGCCTTTTTCGAGGCGCGGGCCGGGCAGATGCACGGGTTCCGCTGGAAGGACTGGGCGGATTGCAAGTCCTGCGCGCCAAGCGGGACGGTGAGCTTTCAGGACCAGGAGATCGGCATGGGCGACGGGGTGCGGCGCGAGTTTGCGCTGCGCAAGGCCTATGCCTCGGGTCCGGGGCGCTATTGGCGGCCGGTGGCCAAGCCGGTCGAGGGCACGGTGCTGGCCGGGGTGGGCCAGGTGGAACTGCGCGCCGGCGTGGATTTCGCCGTCGATTGGGCGGCGGGCGTGATCCGTTTCGCCGCGCCGCCCGAGCCGGGGGCCCTGGTCACGGCCGGGTTCGAGTTCGACGTGCCGGTGCGCTTCGACACCGACCGGATCGCGGTCTCAGTCGCGTCCTTCCAGGCGGGCGACCTGCCGCAGGTGCCGGTGGTGGAGGTGCGGCTATGAGCGAGACGATCGCGCGGGCCTGGGCGGTCGAGCGCCGCGACGGGCTGGTGCTGGGATTTACCGATCACGATGGGGCGCTGGATTTTGACGGCATCGCCTTTCGCCCCGACAGCGGGCTGAGCGCGCGGGCGCTGGTGCAGGGCCTCGGCCTGTCGGTGGACAATAGCGAGGCGGTGGGGGCGCTGTCGGACAGCGCCATCACCGAGCGCGACCTGATGGCCGGGCGCTGGGACGGCGCCGAGGTGCGGCTGTGGGAGGTGGACTGGTCCGATACCGCGAACCGGCGGCTGCTTTTCCGCGGCCATCTGGGCGAGGTGCTGCGCAGCGGCGCGGCGTTCCGGGCCGAGCTGCGCGGGCTGTCGGAGCCCCTGGGCCGGGCGCAGGGGCGGGTCTATCACCCGCGCTGCTCGGCCGTGCTGGGGGACGGGCAGTGCCGGTTCGACCTGTCCCGGCCGGGCTATGCGGCCGAGGGGGTGGTCGAGGCCGAGGCCGAGGGCCGGCTGGTGCTGTCGGGCGTCGACGGCCATGACGCGGGCTGGTTCGAGCATGGGCAGCTTGTGGTGCTGTCGGGCGAGGCTTTGGGCCTGTCGGCGCGGGTCAAGGCGGATGCCGCCCTGCCGGGCGGGGGCCGCGAGGTCGAGCTTTGGACCGCGCTGGGCATCCGGCCCGCCGCGGGCGACCGGGTGCGGCTGGAGGCGGGCTGCGACAAGCGGGCCGAGACCTGCCGGATGAAGTTCCTGAACTACCTGAACTTTCGCGGCTTTCCGCATCTGCCGCCCGAGGACTGGCTGATCGCGCCCAAGGTGAACCGATGAGCGCGGTCGTTCAGGCGGCGCGGGGCTGGATCGGCACGCCCTATGTGCATCAGGGCTCGGCCAAGGGGGCGGGGACGGATTGCCTGGGGCTGGTGCGCGGGGTGTGGCGCGAATTGTGCGGCGCCGAGCCCGAGGCCATGCCGGCCTATACGCCCGACTGGGGCGAGGTCGGCGGGGCGGAGCTGCTGCTGGGCGGGGCGGGGCGGCTGCTGCTGCCTGCGCCCGACGAGCGGCCGGGCGATGTGCTGGTCTTTCGCATGCGGGCCGGGGCGCCGGCCAAGCATATGGGAATAGCGGCGGAAATCGGCGCGCGGGCCAGCTTCGTGCATGCCTATGACCGGCATGGCGTGGTGGAAAGCCCGCTGTCGGCGCCGTGGCGGGCGCGGATCGCCGGGCGGTTCCGGTTTCCGCCGCATTGAGGGAAAGGAAGGGGCGCAATGGCGACGATTCTGCTGGCGGCGGCGGGGGCCTCGCTGGGGGCGGGCTTTGGCGGCACGGTTCTGGGGCTTTCGGGCGCCGTCATCGGCCGGGCGGTGGGCGCGAGCCTGGGCCGGGTGATCGACCAGCGCCTGCTGGGTGGCGGCTCGAAGGCGGTCGAGACCGGCCGCGTGGACCGGATGCGCATCCAGACCGCGGGCGAGGGCACGCCGATCGCGCGGGTCTGGGGTCAGATGCGGGTGCCGGGCCATGCGATCTGGGCCGGCCCGCTGGTCGAGACCCGGCGCAGCCAGGGCGGCGGCAAGGGCTCGGGCCCGCGGGTGACGCAGATCGGCTATCGGCTGAGCCTGGCCCTGGCGCTGTGCGAGGGGCCGATCCTGGGCGTGGGCCGCATCTGGGCCGATGGCGAGGAGGTCTCGGCCGACGAACTGAACATGCGGGTCTATCCGGGCTGCGAGGAGCAGCTGCCCGACCCGGCCATCGCCGCCGAGGAGGGCGAGGCGGCGCCGGCCTATCGCGGCTTGGCCTATGTGGTGCTGGAGGATCTGGCGCTGGAGAAATGGGGCAACCGGGTGCCGCAGCTGTCCTTCGAGGTCACGCGGGCGGCCAGGCAGGGCGGGGGCCTTGCGCGCGAGGTGCAGGCGGTGGCGATGATCCCCGGCACCGGGGAATATGCGCTGGCGACCACGCCGGTCAGCTATGACATCGGCCTGGGCGAGATGCGGGTCGCCAATCGCAACAGCGCGCTGGGGGCGACGGATTTCCTGGCCTCGATGGCGACATTGGGGCGGGAATTGCCCAATGTCGGCTCGGTCTCGCTGGTGGTGTCCTGGTTCGGCGACGATCTGCGGGTCGGCGAATGCCGGCTGCGGCCCAAGGTCGAGGATCTGTCGCGCGACGGGCGGGGGATGGCCTGGCGCGCCGGCGGCATCGGGCGCGGCGAGGCGCAGGCGGTGGCGCGGGTCGATGGCCGGCCGATCTATGGCGGCACGCCGGCCGACGGCGCGGTGATCGAGGCGCTGCGGGCGATCGCGGAAAGCGGGCGCAAGGCGGTGTTCTATCCCTTCATCCTGATGGAGCAGCTGGCGGGGAACGGCCGGCCCGATCCCTGGAGCGGGGCCGCGGACCAGCCGGTCATGCCCTGGCGCGGGCGCATCACCACCAGCGTCGCGCCGGGACGCGAGGGCAGTCCCGTGGGCACCGCCGTGGCCGCGGCCGAGGTGGCGCGGTTCTTCGGCGCGGCCGAGGCGGGGGATTTCACCCGCAACGGTTCGGTGATCCGCTATCGCGGGCCGGAGGAGTGGTCCTATCGCCGGTTCATCCTGCATTACGCGCATCTTTGCGCCGCCACGGGGGGCATCGACGCCTTTCTGATCGGCTCCGAGATGGTCGGGCTGACCACGATCATGGCGGCGGGGCATTCGTTCCCGGCCGTGCAGCAGTTGCGGCGGCTGGCGGCGGATGTGCGCGGGATTCTGGGCGAGGGGGTCAGGATCGGCTATGCCGCCGACTGGTCGGAATATTTCGGCCATCACCCCGGGGGTGGCGACGTGCATTTCCACCTGGACCCGCTTTGGGCGGACGAGAACATCGACTTTGTCGGCATCGACAATTACATGCCGCTGTCGGATTGGCGCGAGGGCGAGGATCATCTGGACGCGCATTGGCGGCGCATCGACGATCCGGCCTATCTGCTGGGCAATGTCGCCGGCGGCGAGGGTTACGACTGGTATTACGCCAGCGATGCCGACCGGCTGGCGCAGCGGCGCACCCCCATCCATGACGGCGCGCATCACGAGCATTGGATCTGGCGCTACAAGGACATCCGCGGCTGGTGGCAGAACGCGCATCACGACCGCATCGGCGGGGTGCGGCAGGCGCAGCCCTCGGCCTGGGTGCCGGGCCTGAAGCCGATATGGTTCACCGAGATGGGCTGCGCGGCGCTGGACAAGGGCACCAACCAGCCCAACAAGTTCCTGGACGCGATGAGTTCCGAGTCGATGCTGCCCTGGTTTTCGGACGGGCGGCGGGACGACCTGGTCCAGGCGGCCTATGTGCGGGCGATGACCGGGTTCTGGTCGGACCCGGCGAACAATCCGCCGCGCGGGGCATTCGGCAGGACCGGGGCGGGGCGGATGGTGGATATGGCGCGCGCGCATGTCTGGTGCTGGGATGCGCGGCCCTATCCGGCCTTTCCGGCGCGGACCGACCTGTGGTCGGACGGCCCGGCCTGGGAGCGCGGGCATTGGCTCAACGGCCGGGCCGGCGCGGTGCCGCTGGCCGATGTGGTGGCCGAGATCTGCCGCGAGGCGGGCGTGCGGGCCTTCGACGCCGAGGGGCTGCGCGGGCTGGTGCGCGGCTATGCGCTGTCGGGCGCCGAGAGCGGGCGCGCGGCCTTGCAGCCCCTGATGCTGGCGCATGGTGTCGACGCGGTCGAGCGCGACGGCGTCCTGCGCTTCGTCATGCGGGGCGCGCGGGTCGATGCGGAACTGGGGCCCGGCGACATGGCGCTGGCCGAGGAGGTCGAGGCGCCCGAGGTCTCGCGCGCCGCCGATGCCGAGATGGTGGGCCGCATCCGGCTGACCCATGTCGAGGCGGGCGGCGATTATGCCGCGCGCACGGCCGAGACGATGATGCCGGGGGCCGAGTTCCTGGCGGTCTCGGACAGCGAGCTGGCCATGGCGCTGACGCGGGCCGAGGGGCGGGCGCTGGCGGAACGCTGGCTGTCCGAGGCGGCGGTGGCGCGGGACGCGGTGCGGTTCGCGCTGCCGCCTTCGCTGGGGCATCTGGGGCCGGGGGACGTGGTGCGACTGGCCGAGCCGGGCACGCAGGCGAAACGCTGGCGCATCGACCGCATCGAGCGGGCGGGCGCGATCACGGTGGATGCGGTGCGGGTCGAGCCGGGGGTCTATCGCCCGGCCCGCCTGGTCGAGGAGGGGGCGGTGCTGCGCCCCTTCGTGCCGCCGATCCCGGTCTGGCCGGTGTTTCTGGACCTGCCGCTGTTGCGCGGCGACGAGGCGGCGCATGCGCCGCATCTGGCGGTGACGGCGACGCCCTGGCCGGGGGCCGCCGCCGCCTGGGTCTCGACCGAGGAGGCGGGGGGCTATGCGCTGAACGCGACGCTGGCCGAGCCTTCGGTCATGGGGGTGACGGAAGGGCCGCTGTCGGCGGCGCGGCCGGGGGTCTGGGATCGCGGGCCGGCGCTGCGGCTGCGGGTCAAGGGCGGCAACCTGCGCTCGGCCAGCGCCGAGGCGCTGCTGGCGGGGGCGAACCTGCTGGCGATCGGCGACGGATCGGCCGAGGGCTGGGAATTGCTGCAATTCGCCGAGGCGCGGCTGGTCTCGGCCGGGCTCTGGGAGATCTCGACGCGGCTGCGCGGGCAGGCGGGGACGGATGCCTTCATGCCGGAGGTGTGGCCGGCCGGCAGCGTGGTGGTGCTGCTGGACGGGGCGGCGGCGCAGGTCGACCTGCCGCCCTCGGCCCGCAACCAGCTGCGGCATTGGCGCATCGGGCCGGCCTCGCGCAGCCCGGACGATGCCAGCTATCGCCATATCGCCGCGGCGTTCCGCGGCGCCGGGCTGCGGCCGCTGTCGCCCTGCCACCTGGAGGTCCGCGGCCGGGTCGTGACCTGGATCCGGCGCACGCGGGTGCAGGGCGACGGCTGGGACGGGCCGGACGTGCCGCTGGGCGAGGCGCAGGAGCGTTACGCCGCCCGGCTGGTCCGGGACGGGCAGGTGCTGGCCGAGGCCGTGCTGGCCGAGCCGCGCTGGGCGGTGCCGGACGGCGCCTGGTCCCAGGCCGCCTCGGGTGGCGGCTTTGCCGTCGAGGTCGCCCAGCTTTCCGACACGTTCGGGGCCGGGCCCTATGCAAGGAGGATGATCCATGTCTGAGAACACGACCGCGAATTGCGCCCTGCCGCTGCTGATGCCGGCGCAGGCGCAGAAACATGTCACGGTGAACGAGGCGCTGATGCGGCTGGACGGGCAGGTCGATCTGGTGCTGCAAAGCCTGACCCGCATCACCCCGCCCGAGACGGTGGTGGACGGGCTGTGCTGGGGCGTGCCGCAGGGCGCCGTCAACGCCTGGGAGGGGCAGGGCGGCAAGATCGCCATCGGTGCGAATGGCGGCTGGGTCTTTGTCGAGCCGGGTTTCGGCCGGCGCGCGCTGGTCGCCGATCAGGGGGTGGTGGCGATCCATGGCGGCGGGGCCTGGGTGCCCGGCGCCATCACCCTGGGCCAGCACGGATCGGGCCTGCTGGCACGGCAGCTGCACGAGGACGTGACGCTGGGCGCGGGCGACTGGGCCGAGACGGCGATGGCGGTGCCGCCCGGCGCGCTGGTCATCGGCGCCACCGCGCGGGTGCTGGAGGCGATCACCGGCAGCGCGAGTTCGTGGTCCTTGGGCACGGCGGGCAGTTCGGACAGCCTGACGCGATTCGGTCACGGGCTGGGCAAGGCGCAGGGCTCCTGGGCGCGCGGGCTGGCTTCGCCGCCCGTGGTGTTCTGGGAGCCCGCGCCCCTGCGGCTGACGGCCGCGGGCGGGCAGTTCGCCGGCGGCAAGGTGCGCATCGTGCTGCATTGGTGGGAATTGCGGCTGCCGGACTGAGCGGACTTTTCGCGCCCGCCGGTTTCCGCTAGACTCGGCGGGTGAAACTGACGGGCGCCCGTATGAACTTGCAGAAAGACATGATCGAGCCGCTGTCCGATGCGCGCGATGCCCCGCGCGATTCGGTCTGGGGCCGCATCCAGCGCGAGGCGCGGATCGCCGTGCGCGACGAGCCCCTGCTGGGCGCGCTGATCCATGCCGGGCTGCTGCATCACGCCACGTTCGAGGCGGCGCTGGCCTATCGCTTTTCGCTGAAGCTGGCCTCGCGCGAGATGAGCGAGCAGATCCTGCGCGAGATCGCCGACGATGCCTTTGCCCGCGCGCCGGAACTGTCGGCGGCGGCGCAGGCCGACCTGCTGGCGGTCTATGAGCGCGACCCGGCGACGCATCGGCTGATGCAGCCGATCCTGTTCTTCAAGGGCTACCAGGCGCTGCAGGCCTATCGCATCGGGCATTGGCTGTGGCAGCAGGGCCGGCGCGACATGGCCTATTTCGTGCAGATGCGCTGCTCGGAAGTGTTCGGCGTCGATATTCACCCGGCGGCGAAGATCGGCACGGGCGTGATGATCGACCATGCCCATTCCATCGTCATCGGCGAGACGGCGGTGGTCGGCAACGACGTGTCCATGCTGCATTCGGTGACGCTGGGCGGCACCGGCAAGGAGGATGGCGACCGCCATCCCAAGATCGGCAACGGCGTGATGATCGGCGCCGGCGCCAAGGTGCTGGGCAATATTCGCGTGGGCCATCATTCGCGCATCGCCGCCGGCTCGGTGGTGCTGGCCGAGGTGCCGCCCTGCAAGACCGTGGCCGGGGTGCCGGCGCGGATCGTGGGCGATGCCGGCTGCTCGGACCCGTCGAACACCATGAACCAGCTTCTGGGTCACGAAGACCTGTTCTAGAGCCAGTCCGCGTTGCCGCTGCCGGTCAGTTCGGCCAGCGTGAGGTTTTCGCGCGCGAGCCGTTCGTCGAGGTCGCGTGCGATCCGGGCGGCGAGCGAGAAGCCCTGGTAGACCAGCGCGGAATAGATCTGCACGGCCGAGGCGCCGGCGCGCAGCTTTTGCCAGGCCTGCTCGGCCGAGCCGATGCCGCCGACGCCGATCAGCGGCACGCGGCCGCCGGTCTCGCGCCAGAGCCGGGCGAGGATGCGGGTCGAGCGGTCGAAAAGCGGCGCACCGGAAAGGCCGCCGGCCTCATTGGCCTGCGGCGAGGCGAGACCGTCGCGCGAAAGCGTGGTGTTGGTGGCGATGATCGCATCGACCGGGGCGGCCAGCGCCACGGCGGCGATATTGGCCAGCGCGGCATCGTCGAGGTCGGGAGCGATCTTGATGAACACCGGCGGGCGGTTCGGCAGCGCGTCGCGCGCCGCCAGCACGCCTTGCAGCAGGGCTGACAGCGCCTCGGGCCCCTGGAGGTCGCGCAGCTTTTCGGTATTGGGCGAGGAGACGTTGACGGTCAGGAAATCGGCGTGCAGGCCGGCGATGCGCACCACCTGCGCGAAATCGGCGCTGCGGTCGGCGCTGTCCTTGTTGGCGCCGATGTTCAGCCCGACCGGGATACCTGCCGGGCGCTGCGCCAGCCGGTCGGCGATGGCCTGTGCGCCCTGGTTGTTGAAGCCGAAGCGGTTGATGATGGCGCGGTCCGGGGTCAGGCGGAACAGGCGCGGCTTGGGGTTGCCGGGCTGCGGGCGCGGGGTGGCGGCGCCGATCTCGACGAAGCCGAAGCCCGCGCGCATCAATGCGGGCAGGGCGCGGGCGTTCTTGTCGTAGCCGGCCGCCAGCCCCACTGGGTTCGGCAGCTCGAGCCCGGCGATGCGGGTGCGCAGCCGGTCCGAGGTGACGGGTTTGCCCGGCAGCGGCACCAGCCCGAGCCGCAGGGCGAGGATCGAGAGATCATGCGCGCGTTCCGGGTCCAGGCGATGCAGCGCGGCAAGGCCCAGCCGCTCGATGGGGGTCATGCGAGATCTCCGATGTCGTGGCCGGCGGGGCCGAGGGGCAGGGGGCGGCTCCAGAGCACGTCGCCCATGCGCAATTCGCGGTAGAGATGCGGAAAGAGATCGCCGCCGCGCGAGGGCTCCCAGCGCAGCTCGGGCAGGGTGTCGCCGTCCAGCGCCAGCAGGTGCAGCCCGTCCTCGGCCGCGAAATGGCGTGCGAGTGTGCCGGGCAGCTGCGCGGCGGTGGAGAGGTGGACATAGCCGTCCGCCAGGTCCACCGGCGCGCCGGCGCTGCGGCCCTGCCGTTGGAATGCCTGGAACTCGGCGGCGCGGAAGATCTTGTAAACCAGCATGGCGGGTTCATGCGTCGCGTGATGCGCTCCGTCAAGCGGCATCGCGTCGCCCCTGCAGCTTCGTCGATTGACGCCGCGGCCGGCATCCCGCAATCTGCCGTTCATTCGGACATTCGGGGTGAGAGGGATCGAGATGAAACGCTGGCTCATGGTTTCGGCGGCGATCGTCGCGCTGTCTTCTGGCGCGGCGCAGGCGGATTACACGCTGCATGTGCTGCATATCAACGATTTCCATAGCCGGATCGAGCCGATCAACGCCTATGACAGCACCTGCGACGCCGAGACCGAGGCGAAGGGCGAATGCTTCGGCGGCGTGGCGCGCCTGGCGACCAAGATCCGCGAGCTGCGCGACGGGCTGAAGGCCGAGGGCCAGAACGTCATCGTGCTGGATGCGGGCGACCAGTACCAGGGCAGCCTTTTCTATACGACCTACAAGGGCAAGGACACGGTCGAGTTCATGAACGCCATCGGCTTCGACGCCATGGCGGTCGGCAATCACGAATTCGACGACGGGCCGCAGGGCCTGCAAATCCTGGCCGAGGGCGCCAAGTTTCCGGTCGTCTCGGGCAACCTGGACCTGTCGCAATCGCCCGAGTTGAAGGACAAGGTCGGCGACGTTCTGGTGCTGGATGTCGGCGGGGAGCAGGTGGGCATCGTCTCGGCCCTGGCGATGGACACGCCCGAGACCGCCGCGCCCGGCGACAAGGTCATCTTCCTGGACGACATGGACAGCCTGAAGGCCGATGTCCAGGAATTGACCGAGCAGGGCGTGAACAAGATCATCGCCCTGACCCATTCCGGCTACAGGCGCGATCAGGAATTCGCGGCCGAGGTGGCCGGGATAGACGCGGTCATCGGCGGCCACAGCCATACGCTGCTGGGACAGTTCGAGGGTGCCGCCGGACCCTATCCGACCATGGTCAAGGGCGCGGACGGCACCGAGGTTCCGGTGGCGACCGCCTATGCCTATGGCAAATACCTGGGCCATCTGGTCCTGACCTGGGACGACGAGGGCAAGCTGGTCAAGGCCGAGGGGCAGCCGATCCTGCTGGACGGCTCGGTCGCGCCGGACGAGAAGCTGGCCGCGCGGGTCAAGGAGATGGCGGCGCCCATCGAGCAGCTCAAGCAGAAGCGCGTGGCCGAGATCGCGGCGCCGATCGACGGCAGCCGGGAATCGTGCCGGGCGCGGGAATGCGAGATGGGCAGCCTGGTGGCCGATGCCATGCTGGCGCGCGTCAAGGACCAGGGCATCACCATCGCGATCCAGAACGGCGGCGGCCTGCGCGCCTCGATCCCGGCGGGGGTGGTGACGATGGGCGACGTGCTGTCGGTGCTGCCGTTCCAGAACACGCTTTCCACCTTCCAGCTGAAGGGCGCGGACGTCATCGCGGCGCTGGAAAACGGCGCCAGCCAGATCGAGGAGGGCGCCGGGCGCTTCGCCCAGGTCGCGGGGCTGAAATACACGCTGGACCCCGAAGCCCCGGCCGGCAGCCGGATCAGCGAGGTGCTGGTGCGCGACGGCTCGGACTGGGTGCCCATCGACCGCGAGGCTGTCTATGGCGTGGTGTCGCAGAACTACATGCGCGCGGGCGGCGACGGCTATCGGGTCTTTGCCGAGAATGCGATGAACGCCTATGATTTCGGCCCGGACCTGGCGGATGTGCTGGCCGAATACCTGGCGCGGCAGGGGCCTGGCTTCGTGCCGAAGCTGGACGGCCGCATCACCGTGAAATGAGAGGCGCAAGGGCCGGGCATCTGCCCGGCCCTTTTTGCATTCCAGGGCTGCGCGGCGCGGGCGTCAGGGGGGGGCATCTCCGTCCGTCAACGGCAGGGCTTCGCGCAGGAAGCGTTCGAAATCGTCCAGGTCCACCGGCTCGAACTGGCCGAAACCCTGCATCCAGACCGAGGCGTTGCGCAGCCCGTCGGGTTCCAGCTTGCACCAGATGATGCGGCCGCGCCGTTCCTGCCGGATCAGCCCGGCCGCCGCCAGCACCGCGAGATGCTTGGAGATCGCCGCCAGGCTCATCTCGAAGGGCGCCGCCACATCCGTCACCGCCATGTCGTCCTCGAGCAGCATGGCAAGGATCGCCCGCCGCGTCGGATCGGCGAGGGCGGAGAAAATGGCGTCGAGGCTGGGCTGCTGTGCGGGCATCGGCTTTGCTTAACTTGCCGGTTGAATATGGAGCGGATGCCCACCGGATCGCAAGGCCGGGTTTCCGCCATGGGCGTCTTTTGCAGAACCGTTGTTTTTCAATTGGTTGCGATTTCCGGTGCCTTGCTTGACTCGGGGGGCGCGAGTCCCTATCACCGCGCCAACCGATAACGGGGGTGTGAGCCGTGGCCGAGGACGACCATGATGCCGCGCGATCCCGAGACGCGGAGCGGCTGCGCGCGCTGGAGGCCCGGCTGGGCAAGAAGGCGGCGGGCAAGTCCCCCTCGCGCGGGGAAGAGCATTTCAGCCAGGCCAACATGGCCTGGCGCATGGTGACCGAGCTGGTGGCGGGATTGGCCCTGGGCTTCGGGATCGGATACGGGCTGGACTATCTGACCGGCCTGCGACCGGTCTTCATGGTGGTCTTCGTGCTGCTGGGACTGGCGGCCGGCATCAGGACCATGATGCGGACCGCGAACGAGATAGGCAAGACACCGGGGCGTCCCGGCGACGACAAGGGTGAATGACGATGGCAGAAGAAGAAGCAGGTGGTCTGGTTTTCCATCCGATGGACCAGTTCGTCGTCAAACCGCTGTTTGGCGAAGGGCCGGTGAACTGGTACACGCCGACCAATGCGACGCTGTGGATGGCGCTGGCGGCGCTGGCCATTACCGCGCTTCTGGTCTTTGGCACCCGCGGCCGGGCCATCGTGCCGAACCGCGTCCAGTCCATCGCCGAACTGCTTTACGGCATGGTCCACAAGATGGTCGAGGACGTGACCGGCAAGGACGGGCTGAAATACTTCCCCTATGTGATGACGCTGTTCTGCTTCATCCTGTTCGCGAACTTCCTGGGCCTGCTGCCGAAAAGCTTTTCGCCGACCTCGCATATCGCCGTGACGGCGGTGCTGGCCGTGCTGGTCTTTGCCGGCGTGACCGTGCTGGGCTTCGTCAAGAACGGCGCGCATTTCCTGGGCCTGTTCTGGGTCAGCTCGGCGCCGCTGGCGCTGCGCCCGGTGCTGGCGGTGATCGAGCTGATCTCGTATTTCGTGCGCCCGGTCAGCCATTCGATCCGACTTGCCGGCAACATCATGGCGGGGCACGCGGTGATCAAGGTCTTTGCCGCCTTCGCCGCCGTTGCCGCGATCGCCCCGGTCTCGGTCGTCGCCATCACCGCCATGTATGGGCTGGAGGTGCTGGTGTGCCTGATCCAGGCCTATGTCTTCACCATCCTGACCTGCGTCTATCTGAAGGACGCGCTGCATCCGGCGCACTGAGCCGGGCAGCCAAGGTCTGAAAACGAAAACCCTTTCCAAAGCCTCAAGGAGCATGAACATGGAAAATCTGGGTCAACTGGGACAGTATCTCGGCGCCGGTCTGGCTTGCGTCGGCATGGCGGGCGCCGCCATGGGGGTGGGCAATGTCGCCGGCAACTATCTGGCGGGCGCGCTGCGCAACCCGTCGGCCGCTGCCTCGCAGACCGCCACGCTGTTCATCGGCATGGCCTTCGCGGAAGCCCTGGGCATCTTCTCGTTCCTGGTCGCGCTGCTGCTGCTGTTCGCAGTCTGATCCTTTTGCCATCCTTGCGGTTGGGTGGGCGCATGATGCGCCCACCCGATTGTGAAACGACCGGCATGGGGTAGGATATGTTCAGCCTGTTGCAACAGACCGCGCCCGTCGTGGTCGAAGACTCTGAAACGGTGGTCATCACCGAATCCGCCGAAGCGGCGGGTCATGGCGCCGATGCGGCCCATGCCGTAGCCGGCGCGGCGGATGCAGCCCATGGCGCGGCCGGCCATGCCGCCAGCGCCCCCGGCATGCCGCAACTGGATTTCACCACCTTCGGCAACCAGATCTTCTGGCTGCTGGTCATCCTGGCGGTGATCTACTGGGTTCTGTCGCGGATCGCGCTGCCGCGCATCGGCGGCGTCATCTCGGACCGCCAGGGCGCCATCACCGGCGATCTGATGGCTGCCGAGGAATTCAAGCAGAAGGCCAAGGAAGCCGAAGCCGCCTATGACAAGGCGCTGGCCGATGCCCGCGCCGAGGCCGGCAAGATCGTGGCCGCCAACAAGGCCGAGATCCAGAAGGAACTGGACGCCGCCATCGCCCATGCCGATGCGGAAATCGCCGCGCGCGCGGCGGAATCCGAAAAGCGCATCGGCGAGATCCGCGCCTCGGCCATCGAGGATGCGCGCAATGTCGCCCGCGAGGTGACTGCGGCGCTGGTGGAGAATTTCGGCGGCAAGGTCGATCAGGCTCTGGTCGATGCGGCGGTCGACCAGCGACTGAAGGGGGCGCTGCAATGAAACGTCTGAGCGTTCTCTTTGCCCTGATGGCGAGCCCTGCGCTTGCCGCTTCGGGCCCGTTCTTCTCGCTGCGCAACACCGACTTCATCGTCACGCTGGCCTTCCTGCTGTTCGTCGGCATCCTGGTCTATTTCCGGGTGCCGCAGATCGTCGGCGGGTTGCTGGACAAGCGGGCCGAAGGCATCCGCAATGATCTGGCCGAGGCCCGTCGCCTGCGCGAGGAAGCGCAGGAGATCTATGCCAGCTACGAGCGCCGCCAGCGCGAGGTGAAGGGCCAGGCGGACGAGATCGTCGCCAATGCCAAGCGCGAGGCGGTTTCGGAAGCCGAGAAGGCCAAGAAGGCGCTGCAACTGTCGATCGAGCGCCGCCTGAAGGCCGCCGAGGAGCAGATCGCCAGCGCCGAGGCCGAGGCCGTGCGCGCCGTGCGCGACCGCGCCATCCAGACGGCGATCGGCGCCGCGACCGAGATCCTGGGCAAGCAGGCCAGCCCGGCCGAGCGCAGCGCCGGCATCGACAAGGCGATCGAGGAAGTAGGCCGGCGGCTGAACTGAGGCTGTGGATCGCCCAAGAGGGATGCGGCCACGCATCTTCATGGGACAAGGACCGGACCCCCGAGGCGGAGACGCTTCGGGGGTTTTTCCGTTTTCGCCCGTCCGGGATGCGGACGGAAAGGGCGCAAAAGCAGAGGGCCGGCCGCCTTTCGGCAGCCGGCCCGCGCCTGGCATCCCTGCTGCGATCAGCGGGTCGGAACGATCAGGATTTCCACGCGGCGGTTCTGCGCCCGGCCCGCGGCGGTGTTGTTCGAGGCGACCGGCTGGGTCGCGCCGCGGCCCAGGGTGGTGAGGCGCGATTGCGACACGCCGCCGGCGGCCAGGATGCCCGCAACCGAACGCGCCCGGCGCTCGGACAGATCCTGGTTGTAGGCGGCCGAGCCGGTGCTGTCGGTATGGCCGACGATCTGGATACGGCTGTTCGGATATTGGTTGAGGTTGCGGGCGATGGTGTAGAGATCGTTCTGCCCCTGCGCCCCCACCGCCGCGGAATCGGTGGCGAACAGCGTGGTTTCCGGCATCACCACCGACAGGTGGGTGCCGTGGTTCACGATCTGGATGTTCGGGTTGTTCAGCGATTGCTGCAACGCGCGCTGCTGCTGGTCCAGGATCGAGCCGCCCACGGCGCCCGCCGTGGCGCCGATGATCGCGCCCTTGACGGCGTTCGAGCGGCTTTCGCCGGCACCGATCAGGCCGCCCACCACCGCGCCGGCAATGGCACCCTGCTGGGTCCGGCTGGTCTGCTGGGGCTGGCCGTAGGGATCGGTCGGCGCGCAGGCGCTGATGGCGATCACGCCCGCCGAGGCGAGAAGCAGCGAAATACGGGTCTTCATTCTTTTACCTTTCTTTTCAGGGCGATCCGACGCCGCCTGTCCTTGCGACGCGGCCGGCCCCTGGCTTGCCGGGACCGGCGGCTGATGCCCAAACGCGGTCACATTGGCATGGGTTCCGGACCAACTCCACAGGAATAGACGGGAAATCGCCGCGCGCGGCTCACAAAGCGGCGATGGCGGGGGGTGCGATGCTCGCGCCTTCGCGCGCGAGCAGGGCGCGCTTGACCGCCTCGCCCCAGTGATAGCCGCCGATGCGGCCGTCGGTGCGGATCACGCGATGGCAGGGGATCGCCCAGGAGACCGGGTTCTGCCCGACCGCCGTGCCCACCGCACGCAGGGCGTTGGGGCGGCCGATGCGTTCGGCCAGCATGGCATAGCTGATGACCTGGCCCGGCGGCACCTGGGCCAGGGCCCGCCAGACCTGCATCTGGAACGCGGTGCCCGTCAGGCGCACGGCAATCTCGCCCTCGCCGGCCAGCAGCGCCTGGACGGCCGGTGCCAGCGCCTCGGGCGCCTCGACCAGCCGGGCGCCGGGGAAGCGGGCGATGAGATCGGCCTCGACCCGGTCCTCGGGGATGGGGCCGGCAAAGCCCAGGCCCCAGAGCGCGCCACCCGCCCCCAACGCGACCACGGTGCCGAGCGGCGTCGGAAAGCGCCCGCGACAAAGCACCGCGCCGGCATTCTGGTCCGGCTGGGTGGTGAGCGTAACCCGCAGACCCGGCTGGGGCTGGGCAAGGGAGAAAAGCGTTCCTGTCATGCCTGACTCGCTACTGTCGCCGGGGCAGACTAGCGCAACCGCGCCCCGAATCCATGCGCGAATGCTTGCGCATGGCACCGTGGCAGGGCATCTGGGGCGCATGGCACGCAGCACCCTTTCCCGCCTTCCGCCCGCCTTGCCCTATGCCGCCCAGGTCGCGATCTTTTCGCGCCTGCGCGAGGCCAATCCGCATCCCGTGACCGAACTGCAATATGTGAACGCCTTCACCCTGCTGGTGGCGGTGGCGCTGTCGGCGCAGGCGACCGATGTCGGGGTGAACAAGGCGACGAAATCGCTGTTCCAGCGCGTGACCACGCCGCAACAGATGCTGGAACTGGGCGTCGAGGCGCTGACCGAGGAGATCAAGACCATCGGGCTTTACCGCCAGAAAGCGAAGAATGTCATCGCCCTGTCGCGCCGGCTGGTCGAGGAATATGGCGGCGAGGTGCCGCAATCGCGCGCGGCGCTGATGACCCTGCCCGGCGTCGGGCGCAAGACCGCCAATGTGGTGCTGAACAGCGTGTTCAACTTTCCGGCCCAGGCGGTGGACACGCATATCTTCCGGGTCGGCAACCGCACCCGCATCGCGCCGGGCCGCGATGTCGAGGAGGTCGAGCGTGCCATCGAGGACAACGTCCCCGTCCCCTTCCAGCAGAACGCGCATCACTGGCTGATCCTGCACGGCCGCTATATCTGCCAGGCCCGGCGGCCGCGCTGCCGGATCTGCCCCATCGAAGATCTCTGCCCCTACGAGGAGAAGACCGAATGACCACCCCCTATGTGATCGGGATCGGCAATGCCGTGATGGACGTGATCGCGCCGACCTCGGACGCCACGCTGACGCGGCTGGAGGTGGAAAAGGGCATCATGCAGCTGATCGACCGCGAGCGGTCCGAGTTCCTGATGGCCGCGCAATCGGCCGACCCGCAGGCGGGCAAGGCGCGGCTGGTGCCGGGCGGCTCGGTTGCCAATACGCTGGCGGGGCTGGGGATGCTGGGGCTGCGCACCGCCTTCATTGGCAAGGTGGCGGGCGATCCCCTGGGGCTGAGCTATGCCGAGCAGACCGAGGCGCAGGGCACGGTTTTCGTCAACCCGCCGGTGGCGGGGGATGTCGCGCCGACCTCGCGCTCGATCATCTTCGTCACGCCGGATGGCGAGCGGTCGATGAACACCTATCTGGGGATTTCCGGTGAATTGGGCCCCGACGACGTGAACCCCGCAACCTTCAGCGGCGCCGGCTGGCTGTTCCTGGAAGGCTATCTCTTCGACAAGGATGCCGGCAAGGCGGCCTTCCTGAAGGCGGCCGATGCCTGCCACAAGGCGGGCGGACAGGCGGGGATCGCGCTGTCGGACCCGTTCTGCGTCGACCGCCACCGCGCCGATTTCCGCCGGCTGGTGGCCGGGCCGATGGATTACGTCATCGGCAATGTCCACGAATGGCAATCGCTCTATCAGGTCGAGGATCTGGAGGAGGCGCTGCGCCTGGCCACGGGTGATTGCGGCACGGTGATCTGCACCCGCTCGGGCGAGGATGCGATCCTGATCCGCGGGGCCGAACGGGTGAGCGCGCCGGTGCATCGCGTGGTACCGGTGGATGCGACCGGGGCGGGCGACCAGTTCGCGGCCGGGCTGATCTACGGCCTGGCCGTGGGCGCCGACCTGGCGGCGGCGGGGCGCATGGGCTGCATCGCGGCGGCCGAGGTCATCGGCCATGTCGGCGCCCGGCCCGAAAGCGACCTGCGCGTGGCGTTCCGGGCCGAAGGGCTGATCTGATCGCGCCTTGGGGCGCGGTTGCCGGGGTATTTGGGGAACAGAGAAGCGCCGGAGGGACAGCCCTTCGGCGCTTTTCGAGTATTTGGGAAACGGTGAGCCGCCCTGGTCGCGCCTTTTCTGCCGAGGTTTCGGCATTGGCCCGGCAGCGGCTTTCTCCGTTCTGAAAATACCCCGGCAACCGGGCGGACAGGGCCAGGCCGGCCCTGTCCGCCGCGAGATTTCAGGCAGCCTGCTTGCCGGCGCCGAAGCGGCCGTAGAAGCTTTCGCCCTTGGCGGCCATGTCCCTGAGCAGCTGCGGGGCGGCGAAGCGGCGGCCGGATTTTTCCGCCAGGCTGTCGGCGATCTCGACCGCGCGCGGGGCGCCCAGCATGTCGAGCCAGCCGAAGGGGCCGCCCGACCAGGGCGCGAAGCCCCAGCCGAGGATGGCCCCGACATCGCCTTCGCGGATGTCCTCGAGCACGCCTTCCTCGAGCGCCCGGACCGCTTCCAGCGATTGCGCGAACATCAGCCGGTGCTGGATCTCGGTCAGTTCGGGCTGGGTCTCGGCTTCCGGCCATTCGGTCGCAAGGCCGGACCAGAAGCCCTGGCGCTTGGCCCCCTCGTCATAGTCGTAGAAACCGGCCTTGGTCTTGCGGCCCAGCCGGCCCTGGTCGGCGAGCTTGAAGATCACCGCATCCACCGCCCCGTCCGGATAGGCGTCGCCCATGGCCGCCTTCGTCGCCTTGGCGATCTTGACGCCGAGGTCGATCGAGGTCTCGTCCACCAGTTGCAGCGGCCCCAGCGGCATGCCCATCATCTTGGCGGCGTTCTCGATCAACACCGGGCTGACCCCTTCGGCCACCATGCGGATGCCCTCGTTGATATAGGGGATGATGCAGCGGTTGGCATAGAAGAAGCGCGCGTCGTTGACCACGATGGGGGTCTTGCGGATCTGGCGCACGAAATCCAGCGCCTTGGCCACCGCGCGCGGGCAGGTCTCGCGGCCCTTGATGATCTCGACCAGCAGCATCTTGTCCACGGGGCTGAAGAAATGGATGCCGATGAACTGGTCGGGCCGGGCGCTGGCCTTGGCCAGTTCGGTGATCGGCAGGGTCGAGGTGTTGGTGGCGAAGATCGCGTCCTGCGGGATCGCCGCCTCGGCCCGTTTCGTAACCTCGGCCTTGACGGCGGGATCTTCGAAGACCGCCTCGACCACCAGGTCGCAGCCTTGCAGGGCGGCGTAATCGGTGGTGGGCGTGATGCGGGAAAGCACTTCGGCCTTCTTCTCCTCGGTGGATTTGCGGCGGCTGATCGCCTTGTCGAGCAGGCCCGTGGAATAGGACTTGCCGCGCTCGGCCGCCTCTTGCGTCGAATCGATCAGCACCACCTCGATCCCGGCCATGGCCGAGACATAGGCGATGCCGGCGCCCATCATGCCGGCGCCGAGGATCCCGACTTTCCTCACGCTTTGATCGGGGACTTCGGGGCGGTTCGCGCCCTTCTCCAGCGCCTCCTTGTTGATGAACAGGCTGCGGATCATCGCGGTCGAGCTGGGGTTCATCAGCACATTGGTAAACCAGCGCGCCTCGATCTTCAGCGCCGTGTCGAAGGGCACCATGGCGCCCTCGTAGACGGCGCTCAGCAGCGCCTTGGCGGCCGGATAGACGCCCAGCGTCTTGCCATGCACCATGGCGCTGGCGCCGACGAAGGTCATGAAGCCGGCCGGGTGGTAAGGTTCGCCGCCCGGCATCTTGTAGCCCTTGGCGTCCCAGGGCTTGACCAGGTCGGCGTCGCTGGCCTTCAGCACCCATTCGCGGGCCGCGGCGACCGGATCGGCCACCACCTCGTCGATCAGCCCGGCGGACTTGGCCCTGGCCGGGTCGTTGAGCTTGCCCTCCAGCAGGAAGGGCGCGGCGCCCATGGCGCCCAGCTTGCGCACCAGCCGGGTGGTGCCGCCGGCGCCGGGAAAGATGCCGACCATGATCTCGGGCAGGCCGATCTTGGCCTTGGAGTTCTCGGCGGCAAAGATGCGATGCGTGGCCAGCGGCAGTTCCAGCCCGATCCCCAGCGCGGTGCCGGGCAGGGCGGCTGCGACGGGCTTGCCGCCCTTCTTGGTCTTGGGGTCCATCCCCGCCAACTCGATCTTGCGCAGCAGATGATGCAGCGTCATCACGCCGTCGAACACCGCCTGCGCGCCGCCCTGCTTCATGCCGGCGATGACGTTCAGGTCCATGCCGGCGGCGAAATCCTTCTTGCCGCTGGTGATGACCACGCCCTTCACGGCCGCGTCGGCCAGCGCATCGTCGATCAGCGCGTTCAGTTCGGCGGCGCCGTCCAGCGACAGCACGTTCATCGACTTGCCCGGCACGTCCCAGGTGATGATGGCGACGCCGTCGGCGCCCTTATCCATGGTGAAATCGGTCATCTTCCCCTCCCTCAGACGCGCTCGATGATGGTGGCCGCGCCCATGCCGGACGCGATGCAGAGCGTGGCAAGGCCCACGGTCTTGTCCTGCCGCTCCAACTCGTCGAGCAGCGTGCCGATGATGATGGCGCCGGTGGCGCCCAGCGGGTGGCCCAGGGCGATGGCGCCGCCATTGACGTTGACCACGGCGGGATCGACCTGGAAGGCCTGCATGAAGCGCAGGACCACGGCCGCAAAGGCCTCGTTCACCTCGAAAAGGTCGATGTCGCTGATCGCCATTCCCGAATCGCGCAGGATCTTTTCCGTCACCGGCACCGGGCCGGTCAGCATGATCGTCGGATCGGTGCCGATCTTGGCGGTGGCGCGGATGCGGGCGCGGGGCTTCAGCCCGTGGGCCTTGCCGAATTCCGCATTGCCGATCAGCACCGCGGCGGCGCCGTCGACAATGCCCGAGCTGTTGCCGGCATGGTGGATATGCTCGATATGGTCCAGATGCGGGTATTTCAGCATCGCCACCTTGTCGAAGCCGGGCATGGTCTCGCCCATCTCCTTGAAGCTGGCCTTCAGCCTGGCCAGATCCTCCAGCGTGGTGCCGGGCCGCATGTATTCGTCGTGGTCGAGGATGGTCAGCCCGTTCTGGTCCCTGACCGGCACGATGGACCTGGCGAAGCGACCCTCCTCCCAGGCGATGGCGGCGCGGCGCTGGCTCTCGACGGCCAGGGCATCGGCCTCCTCGCGGGAAAAGCCGTATTCGGTGGCGATGATGTCGGCGCTGATGCCCTGCGGCACGAAATAGGTCTTGAAGGTCAGGCTGGGATCGACCGCGATGGCGGCGCCGTCGCTGCCCATGGCGACGCGGCCCATCATCTCGACGCCCCCGGCGATATAGGCCTGGCCGGCGCCGCCCCGGACCTGGTTCGCGGCCAGGTTCACCGCCTCCATGCCCGAGGCGCAGAAGCGGTTGATGGCAAGGCCGGGGATCGACTCGTCCAGGTCGGATTCCAGCACCGCCGAGCGGGCAAGGCAGCCGCCCTGCTCCTTGACCTGGGTGACATTGCCCCAGATCACGTCCTCGACGGCATGGCCCTCGAGCCCGTTGCGCTCCTTGACGGCGTTCAGCAGCCGGGCGGAAAGCGCGACCGAGGTGACTTCGTGCAGGCTGCCGTCGGGACGGCCCTTGCCGCGCGGGGTGCGGGCGGCGTCATAGATATAGGCTTCGGTCATGCGTCCTCCTTCGCGGCCCGGTCCGCGGGATTGCCGGGCATCAGGTCATAGGGATGTTTCCAGCCGGGCAGCGCCGCGATACGCGTCAGCCAGGCGTCGATATGCGGCCATTCGGCGCGGGTGAAGCCGAAGGGCTCAGGGTAATAGAGATAGCTGCAACAGGACAGGTCGGCGATGCTGGGCGTCTCGCCCGCCAGCCAGGCGCGGCCGGCCAGGTGCCCGTCCAGCACCTTCAGCGCCGCCCTGCAGCGCCCCTGCAGCCAGGCGATGGCCTCGGCCGGGCGCTTCTCGGGCGGCAGGAAGTTCATCAGGAAGCGCAGCGCGCCGAATTGCGCCGAGCCCTTGTGGTTGTCCCAGAACAGCCAGCGCAGGATCTCGCTCCGGTCGCCCTCCATGAAGCGCCCGGTCCTCTCGGCCAGATGCATCAGGATCACGCCGGACTGGGTCAGCGTCAGGTCGTCCTCGACGAAGACCGGCGCCTCGGCCATCTCATTGAGCAGGCGATACTCTGCACCGCGCATGGCGCCGCCGAAGAAATCCACGAAGACCGGCTGCCAGGGATACCCGGTCAGCTGCATCATCAGCGCCACCTTGTAGGAATGGCCGGATTCCCCGAAGCAGTGAAGCTGGGCGGTCATGCTGTTTCCTTTCCTTCCGGCCTGGCGCCGGGCTTTCCGGTCGCATGGGTATTTGTGAAACGGTGAAGCGATTAACCTTTTCTCAATATTTCTGACCTAGGCTCGAGGGGCGGTACAGGCTGGGGAGCCGATGACCGCAAACGGTGAAAGCGCTCCGGACGACCCTGGCATTTTCGGAAAGCCCGGTCATCCGGGGCGCAGCATCGCCCTTTCACCGTTTTCCAAATACCCATGCGACCGTGCCACCCGGCGCCCCCCTCTCCCGTTTCAGAACCGATCCGCCGCCAGCGCCATCACCGGCGCGGCGCCCGAGCGGATGCGCGCCAGATGCGTCGCGGTCATCGGCAGCTGCCGCGCCATGTAATAGCGGCCTGTCGCCAGCTTGGTCTCGTGGAAGGCGGGATCCTCGGTGCCGGCCGCCAGCGCCGCCCTGGAAGCGGCGGCCATGCGCGTCCACATCAGCCCCAGCGCGACATGGCCGAACAGGTGCATGAAGTCGTAGGAGCCGGCCAGCGCCCCGTTCGGGTTCTTCATGCCCTGCTCCATGAAGAACATCGCCGCCGATTGCAGATCCTTCGAGGCCGCCTTCAGGGGATCGAGGAAATCGGCCTTCAGCGCCGCATCGCCCTCATGCGCCTTGATCTCGGACTTGACCAGCTCGAAGAAGGCCATGATCGGCCTGCCGCCCTCGGCCGCGAGCTTGCGGCCGACCAGGTCCAGCGCCTGCACGCCGTTCGCGCCCTCGTAGATCATGGCGATGCGGGCGTCGCGGACGAATTGCGACATGCCCTGCTCCTCGATATAGCCGTGGCCGCCGAAGACCTGCTGGGCCTGCACCGCCGTCTCGAAGCCCCTGTCGGTCAAAAAGCCCTTGATCACCGGCGTCAGCAGCGAGACGAGGTCGTGCGCCTGCTTGTCCCCGGCCAGCACGGCGCGGTCGATCAGATGCGCACCCCAGAAGGCCAACGCGCGGGCGCCCTCGAGGAAGCTTTTCTGGTCCATCAGGTTGCGGCGGATGTCGGGATGCACGATCAGCGGGTCGGCCGGTCCCGAGGGGTTTTCCTCGCCGGTCACGGCGCGGCCTTGCAGGCGCTCGCGGGCATAGGCCACTGCGTTCTGATAGGCGGCCTCGGCCACCGAATAGCCTTGCAGGCCGACGCCGATCCGGGCCTCGTTCATCATGGTGAACATGGCGCGCATGCCCTTGTGCAGATCTCCCAAGAGCCAGCCCTTGGCGCCATCGTAGTTCATGACGCAGGTGGCATTGCCGTGGATGCCCATCTTTTCCTCGAGATTGCCGACCGAGAGCGCGTTGCGCTCGCCCAGCGAGCCGTCCTCGTTGACCAGGAACTTCGGCACGATGAAGAGCGAGATGCCCTTGGTGCCCTCGCCGCCGCCCGGCGCCTTGGCCAGCACCAGGTGGATCACGTTCTGCGCCATGTCGTGGTCGCCGGCCGAGATGAAGATCTTCTGGCCGGTGATCCGGTAGCTGCCATCCTCCTGCGGCTCGGCCCTGGTGCGCAGCAGGCCCAGGTCGGTGCCGGCATGGGGTTCGGTCAGGTTCATGGTGCCGGTCCATTCGCAGCTGACCATCCGGGGCAGGTAGGTGGCCTTCTGCTGCTCGGTGCCATGGGCGTGGATGGCGGAATAGGCGCCGTGGGTCAGGCCCTGATACATGGTGAAGGCCATGTTCGAGGCCGAGAACATCTCGCCCGCCGCCAGGCCGATCACATAGGGCATGCCCTGGCCGCCGTATTCCGGGTCGCAGTCGAGCGCGGTCCAGCCGCCCTCGCGCATCTGCTCGAAGGCCTCGGCAAAGCCCTTGGGCGTGTGGACGACGCCGTTTTCCAGCCTGCAGCCCTCGCGGTCGCCGACGGGGTTCAGCGGCGCCAGCACCTCGGATGCGAGCTTGCCGGCCGCTTCCAGCACGGCCTGGGTGAAGTCGCGGTCAAGTTCGCCATAGCCCGGCAGATCCTGCTTCGAGATCTCGAGCACGTCATGCAGGACGAATTGCATGTCGCGGATGGGGGCGGAATAGGTGGTCATCGGTCCTCCCAGGGGATTTGCCGTCAGGCGTCGGATTTCAGGGCTTGCAGCGCAGTCTCGCCCTCGGCGATCTGCTGGCGCAGCTCGGCGATGGCCTCGCCCAGTTCGCGGTGCTGCCGCTCCATGTCGGCAAGCCGGTCGCGGGCGGTGGCGAGCGTGGCTTCGGTCTGGGTGATGTTGCGCTCGGCGGGGTCGTAAAGCTCCAGCAATTGCCGGATCTGTTCCAGAGAAAAGCCGAAACGCTTGCCGCGCAGGATCAGGGTCAGCCGGGCGCGGTCCGGGCGGCCGTAAAGCCGATGCTGGCCGCGGCGCTGCGGAAACAGCAATTCGCGGGCTTCGTAGAATCGCAGCGTGCGCGGCGTGACGTCGAAGGCGTCGCACATCTGGCGGATGGTCAACAGCTCGTCGCCCATGGCCGATCCTCTCCCCTTGGCCCATTCACTTGCCGGGAATATAGGGCGAGTTGACGTGCGCGTAAGGGGGGACGTGGCGTCAGCGCCGGGCTCAGCCCTTATTCGCCGTCCCGGAGCCGTTCTGGCCCATGCCGTCGAGGATCGCGATGGTCTCGTTGCGCAGCGCCAGCAATTCGGTCATCGAGGCTTCGAGTTCGTCGCGCTGCTGGCGCAGCACCTCGAGCTGGCGGTCGGCCAGCTCGATCCAGACCCGATACTGTTCCTGCGTGCCCTTTTCGCCATAGATCAGCAGCCATTGCCGGATGTCCTCCAGCGAGAAGCCGAAGCGGCGGCCGCGCAGGATCAGCTTCATCCGGGCGATCTCGCGCGGACCGTAGAAGCGCGAGCGGCCTTCCTTGCGGGGGCTCAGAAGCTCGATATATTCGTAATAGCGCAGCGTTCGGGGCGTCACGTCGAACCGTGCGCACATTTCCTTGAAGCCAATGTATTCGCTATCGGACATCGGATGAACTCTATGCTGCGGTTGCGGCGCAGCCTAGCGCGGGGGCGGATCAAACTCAACCATTGGTAGGGTGGGCTTGCCTGCGGGTCGCGGGCTGTTACCATTGCCGCCTGCAAGCCAAGCAAGAGGCCAGGGGCATGAGCGAAGCGTCGCCAGAGGACGAGCTTGAACAACGCCGGCGCATCGCGCGCCAGTTCATCGAGGTGATCCCCCATGCGCGGGCGCTTGGCATGCGGCTGGACCAGCTTTCCGCGGAGGGGGCCGAGATCTCGTTGCCCTGGCGCGAGGATCTGGTGGGCGACCCGCGCAGCGGGGTGATCCATGGCGGGGTGATCTCGGCGCTGATGGACACGTGCAGCGGCGCGGCGGTGATGGCGCATCCGGCCGGGGCGCGCTCGACCGCGACCATCGACCTGCGCATCGACTACATGCGCGCGGCGACCCCTGGCCAGACCATCCGGGCCCGGGCGAGCTGCTATCACATCACCCGCTCGGTCGCCTTCGTGCGCGCCTGGGCGATGGATGACGACGAATCCCGGCCCGTGGCCTCGGCCACCGGCGCCTTTACCGTCGAGAGGTGACATGGCCGGACGCAACGAACCCCTGGATGCCATCAAGTCGCGGCGCAACAACACGCTGAACGCGCTGGTCTCCAGCGTGCCCTATATCCGCTGGCTGGGCATCGGCTTCGACCGCCGCGGCGACGAGCTGACCGCGGTGCTGCCCTTCGACGAAAAGCTGATCGGCAATCCGATGCTGCCGGCGATCCATGGCGGGGTGACGGCCGCCTTCCTTGAGGTCACGGCCATCGTCGAGCTGACCTGGACCGCGATCTGGGAGGACATGGAGCAGGGCCGCATCGCCCCCGATGCCGCCGTGCCCGAAAGCCTGCCGCGGCTGCCCAAGACCATCGACTTCACCGTGGATTACCTGCGCTCGGGCCTGCCGCGCGACGCCTATGCGCGGGCGCGGGTGGTGCGGTCCGGCCGGCGCTATGCCAGCGTGCATGTCGAGGCCTGGCAGGACCAGCGCCAGAAGCTTTTCGCGCAGGCGACCGGGCATTTCCTGATGCCGCAGAATGGTTGAGGCGCTGCCCGGCCCGTCCGGGACGCGCGCGGCGGCCGAAATATCGAACCGCCGCGTCCTGGCCATCGCCCTGCCGGTGGTGCTGTCGAACGCGACGATCCCGATCCTGGGCGCGGTGGATACCGGCGTCATCGGCCAGCTGGGCGAGGCCGCGCCCATCGGCGCGGTGGGTCTGGGCGCGGTGATCCTGGCCTCGGTCTACTGGATCTTCGGCTTCCTGCGCATGGGCACCTCGGGGCTGGTGGCGCAGGCGCATGGCGCGGGGGACGAGGGCGAATCGGGCGCGCATCTGCTGCGGGCGCTGGGGATCGGGCTGACGGCGGGGCTGGTCTTCATCCTGTTGCAGGGGCTGCTTTTCGCCGCGGCCTTCCGGCTGGCGCCGGCCTCGGCCGAGGTCGAGACGCTGGCCCGGCAATACCTGGGGCTGCGCATCTGGGGGGCGCCGGCGGCCATCTCGCTTTATGCCATCACCGGCTGGCTGATCGCCATCGAGCGGACCCGTTCCGTGCTGGCGCTGCAACTGCTGATGAACGGGCTGAACATATTCTTGGACCTGTGGTTCGTGCTGGGGCTGGGCTGGGGCATCCGCGGCGTCGCGGGCGCGACGCTGATCGCGGAATGGTCCGGGCTGGCTTTGGGGCTGTGGTTCGCGCGCCATGCGCTGCATGCGGCAATTCAGCGCGCCGGGCTGCTGGCGCGCGAGCGGATCGAGGAACTGGCGCGGGTGAACGGCGACATCCTGATCCGCTCGGTGCTGCTGCAAGGTTCGTTCACCACCTTCATGTTCCTGGCGGCGGGGCAGGGCGACGTGACCCTGGCCGCCAATCAGGTGCTGCTGCAATTCCTGTCCATCGTCGCCTATGGGCTGGACGGTTTCGCCTTTGCCGCCGAATCGCTGGTCGGGCAGGCGGTGGGGGCGCGGCGGCCCGACCGGCTGCGGCGGGCGGCGGCGCTCAGTTCGGCCTGGGGCGTCGCGGGGGCCGGGCTGCTTTCGGCCGCCTTCCTGCTGGGCGGGCCGGCCATCATCGACCTGCTGACCACGGCGCCCGAGGTGCGCGCCCAGGCGCGGGAATTCCTGCCCTGGCTGATCGCGGCGCCGCTGATCGGCATCGCCTCGTGGATGCTGGACGGCATCTTCATCGGTGCCACCCGCACGCGCGAGATGCGCGACGCCATGCTGGTCGCGGTCGGGATCTATGCGGTGCTGGTGGCGGTGCTGCCGCCGGTTTTCGGCAACCACGGGCTGTGGGCGGCGCTGATGGCCCTGAACGCGCTGCGCGGCCTGACCATGTGGCGGCTTTATCCCAGGGTCGCGGCGGCCGCGGGCTGAGATGCGAAACGCCCCGGAATCCGGGGCGTCGGCATGTTGGGAAGGCTCAAAGCTCGCTGATGATCTGCTCGCGCGCGGTGACGCGCAACTCGGCCATCTTGGCGCGGATGGTTTCCTCGTCGGCCTGGCCGGCCAGGTCGGCCACCAGCTTGCGGAACACGTCCTCGTCGCCCGGCTCGTCGAAATCCGAGGTGACGACGGTCAGCGCATAGGCGCGGGCATCGTCGCCCGTCTTGCCCAGCAGGCCGGCCGCCCATTCGCCCAGCAGGCGGTTGCGCCGCGCCTCGGCCTTGAAGTTCAGTTCCGCATCATGGGCGAATTTCGCCTCATGCGCGCGCTCGCGGTCGTCAAAAGTGGTCATGGCGGCCTCCGGCTTGGGATTATCCCGTGGATATTGCGCAGGATATGCCCATGCGGGCGCGCCATCGCAAGCCCGTATTGCCCATGACCCCGTTTCTGGCCTATAGCCGCATAAAGATTGTCACCTTGCGGACGGGAGACGCGCAGCATGGCACCAAGGCGCAAGAAAATCTACGAAGGCAAGGCGAAGATCCTTTACGAAGGCACCGAGCCCGGCACGCTCATCCAGTATTTCAAGGATGACGCCACCGCCTTCAACGCCCAGAAGAAGGCCACGGTCGAGGGCAAGGGCGTGCTGAACAACCGCCTGTCCGAATTCTTCATGACCGGGCTGACCAATATCGGCGTGCCGAACCACTTCATCCGCCGCATCAACATGCGCGAGCAGCTGGTGCGCCAGGTCGAGATCATCCCGCTGGAGGTGATCGTGCGCAATTTCGCCGCGGGCTCGATCTCGAAGCGCCTGGGCATGGAGGAGGGCACGCCGCTGCCGCGCCCGATCGTCGAATACAGCTTCAAGAACGACGAGCTGGGCGACCCTTTCGTGTCCGAGGAATACATCATCGCCTTCGGCTGGGCCAGCCAGCAGGACCTGGACGACATCGTGTCGCTGGCGTTGCGGGTGAACGATTTCCTGTCGGGCGTGTTCTTCGGCGTCGGCATCAAGCTGATCGACTTCAAGATCGAGGTCGGCCGGATCTGGGACGGCGACTTCATGCGCCTGGTGGTCGCCGATGAGATCAGCCCGGATTCGTGCCGGCTCTGGGACGTCAAGACCGGGCAGAAGCTGGACAAGGACGTGTTCCGCCGCGACCTGGGCAGCCTGACCGATGCCTATACCGAGGTGGCGCGCCGGCTGGGCCTGATGCCCGCCAACACCACCTCGCTGACCAAACCCACCCTGATCAACTGAGAGGCCCGCAGATGAAAGCCCGTGTCACCATCATGCTGAAGGATGGCGTTCTGGACCCCCAGGGCGAGGCGATCCGGCACGCGCTCGGCGGGCTGGGCTTTGCCGGCGTCTCGGGCGTGCGCCAGGGCAAGGTGATCGAGCTGGACCTGGCGGCATCCGATGCCGAGGCGGCGAAGGCTGAGGTGGCGCGCATGTGCGAGGGCCTGCTGGCCAATACCGTGATCGAGAAATACGCGGTCGAGATCGTCTGATCCGCCGGATGATCCGCCGGGCCGGGGGCTTCGCGCCCCCGGACCCCCGTGGGGTATTTGGAAAACGGAGAAGGCCGGCCGGGCGGGGAGGGCGGGTCCGGTGATCGACAAGCTTTCCATGTTCATGGCCCTGGCGCGCGAGAAGCATTTCGGCCGCGCCGCCGAATCGCTGGGCATCACCCAGCCGACGCTGTCATCCGCCATCCGGGCGCTGGAGGAGCAGCTGGGCGTGCAGCTGGTGCGGCGCGGCTCGCGTTTTCAGGGGCTGACGCCCGAGGGCGAGCGCGTGCTGGGCTGGGCGCGGCGCATCGTCGCCGATGCCCGCGCCATGCAGGCCGAGATGCAGGCCAGCCGCAAGGGCGTGTCGGGGCGGCTGCGCATCGGCGTGATCCCCACCGCCATGCCGCGCATCGCCGAGCTGACCGGGCCCTTCCTGCGCCGCCATCCCAATGCCGGGGTCTCGATCCTGTCGCGCAGCTCGGACGAGATCCGCGACCAGATCGAGGCGCTGGAGCTGGATGCCGGCGTGACCTATCTGGACAGCGAGCCGCTGGGCCGGGTGCAGAGCCTGCCGCTGTATCGCGAGACCTATTGCCTGATCGACCGCGGCGCCTTGGCCGGGCCCGCGGATTGGGCCGAGACCGCCACCCGGCCGCTATGCCTGCTGACGCCGGACATGCAGAACCGCCGCATCGTCACCCGCCACCTGGTCGAGGCCGGGGCGGATGCGCTGCCGCGGGTCGAATCGACCTCGATGCTGGCGATCCTGTCGCATGTGGCGACCGGCGAATGGGCTGCCATCCTGCCGCGGGCGCTGGCGCGCGGCCTGCCTCTGCCCGAGGGGGTGCGGGCGCGCGACCTGACCGGCGACGGGCATATGGTCGGGCTGGTCGTCGCCCGGCGCGAGCCGCATCCGCCGCTGGTCGAGGCGCTGATCCGCATCGTTTCTTCGATTGATAGTTTCAATCAATAAACGATATATCACGATTGTATCGTCTATCACCGGTCTCTAGTCTGGACAAAACAGCAAAGCCCGGATCACCCAGCCATGACCTTGCCAGCGACCGACGCTGATTTCCTTTTGCGCCTTGACGACATCATCGCCGCCCACAAGGGCCGCGAGGGGCCGCTTCTGCCCATCCTGCACGACATCCAGGAGGAATGGGGCCATATCCCCGAAGCGGCGCAGCCGGTGCTGGCCGAGGCCCTGGGCATGACCCGCGCCGAGGTTTATGGAGTCGTCAGCTTCTATCACGACTTCCGCGACCATCCGCATGGCCGGCATGTGCTGCGGCTGTGCCGGGCCGAGGCCTGCCAGTCGATGGGGGCCGAGGCCCTGGCCGATGAGGTGCGCGCCGCGCTGGGAATCGACTGGCACGAGACCACGCCGGACGGGCGGCTGACGCTGGAGCCGGTGTTCTGCCTGGGGCTTTGCGCCTGCGCGCCCTCGGCGCAGATGGGCGACAGGCTGCTGGGCCGGGCGAATCTGGCCAAGGTGCAGAAACTGCTGGCGGAGGCGGGCGCATGAGGGTCTGGGTTCCCCGGGATGCCGCCGCCCGCGCCCTGGGCGCCGACGCGGTGGCCGAGGCGCTGGGGCGCGAGTTCACAGTCACCCGCAACGGCACCCGCGGCATGATCTGGCTGGAGCCGCTGGTCGAGGTCGAGCGTGACGGCGTGCGCCATGGCTATGGGCCGGTCGGGCCCGAGGATGCGGCCTCGGTCGCCGAGGCGATCCGCACCGGCGGCGATCATCCGCTGGCCCTGGGACCGGTCGAGGAATTGCCCTGGATGAAGGCGCAGACCCGGCTGACATTCGCCCGCGTCGGCGTGATCGACCCGCTGTCGGTCGCGGAATACGAGGCGCATGGCGGCCTGGCCGGCTTGCGCCGCGCCATCGGCATCGGGCCGGAGCGGATCGTCGCGGAGGTCACCGAATCGGGCTTGCGCGGCCGCGGCGGCGCCGGTTTCCCGACCGGGATCAAGTGGAAGACCGTGGCCGGCGCCAAGGCGGCGCGGAAATACATCGTCTGCAATGCCGACGAGGGCGATTCGGGCAGCTTTGCCGACCGCATGCTGATGGAGGGCGATCCGCTGGTGCTGATCGAGGGCATGGCCATCGCCGGCATCGCCACGGGCGCGGTGCAGGGCTATGTCTATATCCGCAGCGAATATCCCGACGCGATCCGGCTGATGGAGGCCGCCATCGGCAAGGCCCGGCAGGCCGGCATCCTGGGCCAGTCGGTGCTGGGATCAGACCATGCCTATGACATGGAGGTGCGGGTCGGCGCCGGCGCCTATGTCTGCGGCGAGGAGACCAGCCTGCTCAACAGCCTGGAGGGCAAGCGCGGC
>Ga0182741_1000252_pt1 | contig 84146 bp, 70 predicted proteins | sample eDN5th37CBELigOP_FD_128874 | JGI IMG/M metagenome (GOLD analysis project Ga0182741, IMG submission 128874) | Enriched Organic Plus compost microbial communities from Emeryville, California, USA - eDNA 5th pass 37_C BE-Lig OP (version 2) (version 2) ...
GACGGCGCGCCGGGCGGCGTCGAATCGATGGGCGCGATCTGGGACCCGGGGTTCTGGGGCGCCGGCTGGGAGGTCAAGGGCACCAAGCGAAAGCACTGGACCGGCACGAAATCCTCGCCAGACACCTATTGCCACTGGGGTCAGGCCGGGACGCTGGCCTGGGTCGATCCGACCCGGGAGCTGGGCGTCGCGGTCTTCGGCAGCCGAACTGTGCGGACGCTGTGGCCGTTCCGCCCGCCGCGTTGGTCCGAGCTGAACGACGCGATCGTCGACGTCGCGGACGCGAAAGGATAGCCGCCATGCATGACGTCTTTCACGCGGATGCCGCCAACACACCGCATCGGCGCATCATGTGGTCCCCGAAGAGCGATGACCTCCACATTAACCTCGTGGACCTGCGCGGAAACGAGGAGATCGCGGAGCACGTCAACGAAGCACTGGATGTCCTGTTGACCTGCCTTGCCGGGGACGGAACGCTCGTCATCGACGGCGAATCGGTCCCCATGGCAACGGGCAGCGTGGCGCTGGTCCCGAAAGGCGCGCGCAGGGCGGTGATCGCCGGACCGGATGGCATGCGCTACACGACCTGCCACCGCGCGCGTGGCGGATTGATGCCGTCCGTCAAGCGCAATCCGGAGCGCGGGTGACGCATGGGCAGATTACACGCCGCTCAACCATCGTCGCGTGGCCGTTTCCTCGGCCTTGCCGCGTTCGCCATCGTCCTCCTTCTTGCTACGGTCGCGATTCCGTTGCTGGGTCATGCTTCGGGCTACCGCGGCGGGTTCACCGTGAACACCTCCGGTAGCGCGATCGACGGCAACCTGTATGTCGCGAGCTTTCGCAGCCGGATCGACACGAACATCAGCGGTGACCTCTCCATCGCCTCCTTCACCAGCAGCATCTACGGCGATACCACCGGGAGCGTGCACCTGCTCGGCGGTCGAGCCTCGATCCACGGGGATGTCGGCGGCTCGCTCTACGTCGCCAGTGGAAACGTCGATGTCCATGGCACCATCGGTGGAGATCTGGTCGTCGGCGCCGGCAGGGCGACGTTGACGAACGGCAGCCGGGTCGAAGGCGACGTGATCGTCCTCGCGGGCCAGCTCTCCTCACGCGGGAACGTCAGCGGCACGCTCTACGGCAGCGCCCTCCTGCTCGATCAGGAGGGAACGGTCGGCGGCAACATGGAGGTCCAGGTCGACCGGCTCGACATTGAGGGAAGCGCGACCATCGGCGGTGACCTTCGTTACCAGAGCCCCACGGATGCCGATATCAGCGGCAGCGCAACGATCGACGGCATAACCGAGCGCACCAACGCGGCGCCATGGACCGGCATCGGCGACGGGGCGCTGGCCCCGTTCGGGCCGCTGCTTCGGCTGGTCTGGTCCCTGCTCGTCGGCGCGGCGCTCATCGGTACGGCACCGCGGCTGATGAACCGCCTCGGGGAGATCGCGTCGCCGGTCGTCCAGCCCGGCATCCTCGGCATGATTGGCCTCCTCTCGATCCCGGTCTTCGCGACTATCGCGCTCGTCTCCATCCTCGGCATCCCGATTGGCATCCTCATGTTGGTCGGCTGGCTGGTCGGGCTCTACCTCAGCCAGGTCATCGTCGGGCTGGCGATCGGGCGCTTCCTCCTGCCCCGCCGCTGGCGCGACGGCAGCCGTGGCTACCTGTTGCTGGCGATGACGATCGGCGTGATCCTCATCGGCGCGGTGCGAATGGCGCCTGTGCCGTTCGTGAACATGATCGTCATGCTGTTGGTCACGATCCTCGGGCTTGGCGCGATCCTGTCCATCGTGGCGGACCTGACATCGGATCGCCTCCGCGCGTCGCGGGCCTGAATCCTGTCCTCAACGGAACAAGGGCGGCCACAGTGGCCGCCCTCGTTCGTGTTTCTCCACGTTCCTTGCGCTACAGCGACAGCGTCTCTTCGACCTGGCCAGCGCGGGCGATCGCGTTGAACAGCACCTTGTAGGTCCCGCGCGTCTGCGCCCGGAAGTACGGCTTGAAGCCAACCAGCACCACACGGCCATCGCCATACGGCACCTCAACCAGCGCGCTCTTGCCGGCGAGATGCTTGTCGCCAAGGACCCAACCGCTGAGCTTCGGGTTCGCCTCCGGATACCGGGCGACCGACGTCGCCTCCCCGGCGCGGATATCGAACGCCGTGCTGTCCATGAACAGCACCGCCAACTCACGCGGAAGGCCATACGCAAGCGGGTTGGTATTGTCGACGACCACGCGGAGCAGCGACCCCGGGCAATAGAACTCGGTCTTCTCCAGTCCGGCCAGCGCGCTCCGGGCCGGCAGCGCCAGGTCCTCGGAGATCGCCGTCGTGGAGAGATCGATGCTCACCAGCGTCCCGCCCGCCTCGGCAAACGCTCGCAGCTCGTCCATGCCGAGGGTACCGAGTCCACCAACGTACTCCGGCACGTTCGGGTCACCCTCGCGCCCCTTCTCCGGCTGGCCATTGCGCAGGTGCTCCGGCTTGATGTCCGGCACCAGGATCACGTCGAATCGATCCCGGAGCCCGCCCTGGCGGATATCCGGCGTCTCGAGGGTCGTGTACTCGACGGCGAACTCCTCGAGCACCCAACGCGCCCAACCTTCGTCCATGTTGGCCGTGTACGGCTTGTAGACGCCAAGGCGGACCTGGCCCTGCCGCCACACCGGAACATCGATCGACTCGGTCAACGCGACCGCGTCGGTACCGGTGCCTTCAGCGATCTCGCGGATCACATCGGACTTCTCGCTCGACGGGACGATGATCGTGCCCGGGCGAATACCGGATTCCGGCCGCGCCTCGCGCGCGCGATAGACGGGGATATTCTCGCTCAGCAGGTCGCTGATTGCCGCGATGGAGGCGTTCGAGCGCTCGTCAAGCAACCATGCCTTCGAATTCGCAGCATCTCCGCTCACCGTGCCCCGGTACTCGATGTGCTCCTCGACAACCTTCAGCGCCGCATCGGCGGGAATCGGCCGGTCGACCGGCACAACCCGGACACCCATCTGCAGCGGCAGCGTGTGCCCGGCGATATCGTACGGCGCCTGCGGCGGGCCGTCCTTGTACTTCCGCAGGTCCGGGTACTCCTGGATCTCGAGCAGGGTCTTCGCGAAGGCCCCGGCCGGCTGGTCGAGCCGGACCACACGGGTCCCGGCGGGCCACGTCACGCCATCGAGCACGACGTCGTCGGTGGCTTCACTAACTTCGACCAGGCCGCGCTGCAGAATCTCCAGCAGCTCGGCCGCCGAGCCCGGATCGCGCTGCCCGGCGGGGATCACGAAGGCATACGGCTTCTCGGCACGCGTGCGGATGCGCTTGTTGATCCCGTAGTAATCCTCGAGCCACTGGCGGCGGAAGAGCCCGAGGTGGTTGAGGAAGGCGCGCGCCGCGATCAGGTCGTACTCGACGATGTCCGAGAGCGACCACTGGCCACCCTTCCAGGGCATCGGGTTGTTCCACGTCCGCTTGCGAGGATCGAAGCCGGTCTCCTCGTCAGCCTCCAGCTCGTCTTCCTTCAGCGTCACGGTCGTCGCGAGCGCGGCGCTGGCAGCTTCACTGAGTAGATCCACGCTGCCGTGGTAATTCCCGTACGCGAGCGAGGGCGAATAGTTGTCGAAGATGGCGTTCGTCACCACGCCCGCCTTGCCGGCGGCGGTCAGGCGCTGCGCGACGTGCGTGCCGAGCGCGGCGAACCCCTGCTGGATCAGCGGATCCTGGTTCGGGTCGAGCGGGTCGATGAACGGAGGCACCATGAAACGAGCGCCCTTGCGGCCCATCTGGTGCATATCGAAGACTGCCTGCGGATGCTCGCGGTTGTGGAGCTCCACGTAGAGGCGCGTCTCCGCCTGCGTCATCATGAACCAGTCGCGATTGTTGTCATGGCCGGTGTACGGATGATAGAGGAAGGGCAGGTCCGCGCCGGCATGCTCGGTGCCGCCCCACTTCTTGTACCACTCGGCGATCATGTTGATCCCGTCCGGATTATGGCTCGGGACAATCAACGCGATCGTGTTCTGGAGCTGGGCCAGCGTCGCCTGGTCTTCGGCGACCGCCAGCTCGTAGGCCAGCTGCATCGTCATCAACGCGGCGCCGATCTCGGTCGAGTGCTGCGTCGCGAGGATCACCCCGACGGAGCGCGCCTCGTCGAGAATCGCGCGGACCTCGCGCTCCTCCAGGTCCCGCGAATCCCACAGCCGCCCGAGGATCTCGGCGTTGCGCTGGCGAGCGCTCGGCTGCAGGTTCTCCGGTGCGGAGATGGCCACGACGATGTACGGCTCGCCGTTCGTGGACTCGCCGAGGGTCTCGACCTCGACCCGGGGCGACACCTTGGCCAGGTCTTCGAAGTACGTGACCATCGTCTTCCAGTCGGGAATCCATCCCGCCTCGCCCGGAGTGTGTCCGAGCGCCCGCGACGGGGACGGCACGCTGGAGGACGCCGTGCGCGCCTCACGACGGCGTCGGCGCAATGGCCGCGTGGCGATCTGCTCGCGCGCCGCGACCATCCAGTCATCGTCGAACAACAGCACGCCGCTTTCGGACGTGCGGGTGGGCGGCGGCAGGGTGCCATCGGCAATCCGCGCCTTGATCAAATAGGCGGAAAGCCCCAGCGCTTCGGCCACCGACGATGTCGTCAGGTATCCCTTGAGATCTTCGAGTTTCGCTCTAGGCACAAATGACTCCTGTTTTGCCGATTCCCATCGGCAACCCCAGCATCAACCAAACGGCGGTCCCACGAGCGACCGGCCCCAGACGTTTCCAAACCGGGATCCTGATGCCTGTTTCATGTTGACGTCGGTTCATATCGCCGGACGATATCACATGGCCCCACGGTTAGGACCAGGTGGTGGTGCATACCGCCCCGGTTGCGATCATTATATGGTCAAATATGCTCAAATGACGAAAAAATCGGATGCCTTTTAGCGATCTGTTGCCCGTTCGAGATCGCGCGGGCCGAACGATTCCGGCAGCAGCTCTCCGAGCGGCACCTGGCGCACCCGTTCGCCGTCATCCAGGAACACGATAAGGTCGTTGTCAAACGGCTTGAACTCGTTCATCACCTGCCGGCAGGCGCCACAAGGCGTCGTTCCCGCCGCCTTCGGGGCGCTCACCGCGACGGCCCGAATTTCCCGGTGCCCGGCTGCCGCGGCCGTGAAGATAGCGACGCGCTCGCCGCAGACCGTGAGACCGTAGCTGGCGTTTTCGATATTGACGCCGCCGATGATCTCTCCGTCCGCCGTAAGCACGGCTGCGCCGACCGGAAACTGTGAGTACGGGACATAGGCCCGCTGCGCGAAGGATCGCGCCGTCGCGAGCATGCGCTCGACCACATCCCCGGCGATCGCGCCGGTGCCGGTCTCCTGGTTGTTCATGTCTTGTCCGCTCCCCTGCTGGTATCCTCAGCACTACGATGACGTCAGCCGGCGTAAGCCGTCTCCCGGTCCTTCCGCCGCCAGGCCGGGCCCCATGCAGGACACAATGATGACCGACGCCTCAAACCTCAGACCAGACGAGATGCTCCTTCCGACCGCCGCGTTCCTCCAGCAAGTGCTGGAACTGGAGGACGACCCGGCTACGCTAGCGAAAGATCTCTCGTCGATCAAGCGCGACGCGAACGCCGCGATCTACACGATCCAGCTGGAATCCAGCGTCGGCCTGGCAGCGTTCCTCGTCTATACCTACCTGCTCGAGAAGCGGGGCGGCGACGGCCACACCGGCAAGGAGCTGTTCGACGCCGGGCTCGAGACGCTGCAGCAGGCAGCCTCCCGCAACACGCCCGGTCCGCGAGCGGTCGCGCACGCCGCAACGGAGACGCACGGGTTCATCCTCGCGACGACCCCGGGCACCTACCGGGCGCTGACCGGCCAGGGCGCGATCGACGCCCTTGAACCCTCGCCGGAAGACCTGATCGCGACCGAGGAGACGGACAAGATCCGTAGCGATGCCGCCGAAGAGCTCCTCGATCTCTTACGCCGCGCGAACGAGCAGGCCAGCACATGGCTGAAGGCGATCCAGGCGGCGACCCGCCAGGCACCCGGCACCGAAGAGCAGGCGGTGATCTCGTTCTCCGAGGCGGAGACCGAGCTTGCCCTCTTCCTGCTGGATGACCAGAGTATCGGGGACTTGCTGCGAAGCCTGAACCTGCTCGTCGCGACCGCGCAGGAGCAAACCGAGCAGGCACTCGGCGGCATGGATGATCCAAACGGCGACACCACGCCGACCGATCCGGTCACCGGCACCTGGCCACGCCAGGAGTAGGCTCTTACCGAAGCGACACCCCCGGCCACCAGCGGGCCGGGGTTTTACTCAAACCAGGCGTCCGCACGTGCCTGCTCAGGACGCGTCGAATCGTGCCCGGATCGCGCCCAGCCGCTCGTAGAGCTCCTCCTCGGTATACGCAACACCGAGAGACGACTGCATGCCGCCGACGATGAACGGGTTCACGTAGAACGCCTGGTTCTCGACGCCCGACCGTGCCGGATCCGGCTTCTGCAGCAAACGGATATCGGTCGCCAAACCGATGACGCCAAGGTAGCGCGACGGGTCTACCCGCTTGTGGAGGCAGTCCATATAGCCTGCCTCCCAGTTCGTCCCCGAATCCTCGCTGACCTGGCAGATATAGACGTTGGAGGCCTCCAGGGCCTCGATATCCGCGTCGTAGATCATCGCCGCCGTGATGTCGTTGCGGGTCTTGTCGTTGATCGGCTCGCTCTCGTTCGGGCAATACACCTCGTATCCCCGAGCCCGGAGCTCCCCCGCCAGCCAGAGGTTGTAGCGGACTTCCGCCGCGACGAACATCGGTCCGCCCAGGTAGACGCGCATCAGTCCTCATCTCCCGCGACGGCGTCCGGCACGGTCATGTACCGCTCGGTCCACTCCGCTGCCTGGGCGTCCGGTACCCGCATGAACGTCCCGCTAGCTTCCGCCAGAAGCACGTCATCCGACTCGCGCCGAAGCTCCCCACGAACCTGCAGCAGCCGCCCGCGATGCTCCTCCAGTCGACCGACAAGCCGCACCGGCACGCCGACCTCGACCGGCTTCCGGAATCGTGTCTGCATCGCCGCCGTCACCGCCCAGATCTCTTGCCGGTAGAGTGACCACGCCATGATCTCGTCCAGCAGCGTGCTGATGATCCCGCCATGGATCATGCCGCCGTAGCCCTCGAACGAGCGGGTCGGGACGAACGGCGCCCAGACGCTCCCGTCCGGATTGGCGTAGAAGTGCAGGTGCAGCCCCGATTCGTTGAGCGATCCACACCCGAAGCAATTGTGGTCGTTCAGCGCCCGGATGGGGTTGCTGGCGTCATACGCGGTCGTCACGAATCCTCCTGTCCCGATTCTCCACTTGCCCTGTCCGCCATCACGCCATCGACCATCGCCCGTAACGTGGGGCCGGCTTCCGTCCGCACCACGATATCCGCCTGTGCATCGAGCGGGGTTTCGGTCCGGTTCACGATGATCAGTCCGGCGTTGTGCTTCTTCGCGATTGCCGGCAGCCGCGCCGCCGGGTTCACGACGAGCGAGCTCCCGACCACGATCATCAGGTCCGTCACGAGCGACACCTTACCCGCCAGCTCCAGCGCCTTGGCCGGCAGGGGCTCTCCGAAAAGGATGGTGCTCGATCGCAACGGTCCGCCACACACCTCGCACCGGGGATCCGGATTGCCCGCCTCCAGCTCGCGCTGAACGTCCTCCCCGGACATGATGTGTCCGCAGTTCAGGCAGCGGAGGTCATGCGCGTTGCCGTGCAGCTCGATCACCCGCTCGGGATGGGTTCCCGCTTTCTGGTGCAGGGAATCGATGTTCTGGGTGATGACCGCCAGCAGCTTCCCGGTCTCCTCGAGACGCGCGATCGCCCGGTGACCGTCGTTCGGCTTGCGGGATTGCATGAATGGGTAGCGTTCGCGGCGATCCTCCCAGAACCGCAACCTCGAGGCATCGTCGTATTTGATGTTGTCGATATGCGGGATCTCGCCGGTCTGCCAGACGCCTTGCGGACCCCGGTAATCCGGCAGGCCCGACTCCGTGCTGATCCCCGCTCCGGTAAAGAAGACGATGCGTTCGCTTTGCCTCGCCATCTCGACCATGCGGCCCAGCGTCGCATCGTCCGGCAGGTGTTGTACGGGATCGTTGTCCGGATTGTGATAGTGGGCCATGGGCCAAAAACTCCTTTTCCGGCGCCAACTCGCCGGTCAGGCGAGTCGTCTCTTGTCCGAGTGTATCCGCTTCGCCCCACCAAAGGGCTTGTGTACGTACGCCCGGCATGGTACGATCCGACGCATCAGCACCTGTGACAGTTCGTCACAGGATGCTTCTCCCGCATCGCCCTGACGGCCCGCAACCGCGAGGGTGAATCGGCGACAAGCATCCGATCTCGGCTCATCTTCGTGGGGAGGATGAACCGGTGATCAGTCGCGCACCGCTCAATCCCTGAGTGCGCCATTTTCGGGCCCTCGGCGAGTCCGTGCGCGCGAACGTGCAGAGAAAGACGATATGCCGGAATCCCAAATCGCCAACATCGACCCGGAGTCTATGGACTCCTGGATCACGCGTGTGGCGCGCCAGCTCGCCAACCTGTTTGGACTGGGTGACCCGCCCGTGCCAGCTCCGACTCGTTCGGAGAACCTGACGGTGGGCACCCATGACGATGCTCCGACGGAGCCAATCCTCCGCATCGTGGAGCCGGAACCGGCGCCGGCCAGCCAGCCTGCGTCCCATCGCTGGCGACGTCATCCGCAGCTCCTGACCCAGCAGGGGTCGGACCTGACATCGGACGAGCGCGAGGCGCGTCACGAGGCCGTGCGAGGCCTCTTTGCCGCGCGTGCCGGGGCCCTGGGTTGCGCCGGGGAGCACTTCACCAGGGCCGCGCGATGCGAGGCCATCGACCTGACAGCCATCCCCGGGTTCTGGCAGCTCGAGCGGCGGGCGATGTCGGTCGCCGTTGACGCCTACGAAGCCGCGGGGCGGATTCGTGACGCCTCAGCGCTGAATGCCCGGATCCGCTCGATGTATCGGCCTCGTGCCCTCTCTCCCCTGCCGGAGAACGTGACCACGCTGCCGCAGCCGGACGAGAAGGCCTCGCGCAGCATCTAGTACATCCCAAAGGTTCGGGCCGCACGTGAGCGGCCCGGCCGTTCAAGCCGAAATGGGTCCGAACCAGAAAACCTCACGAAGCCATCAATCACAGAACCCCGGTATCTCAATATTGAGATACCGGGGTTCTGTGATTATCGCATTTGGCCCATCTGGAAATGGCAAAGAAAAAAGCCCGGTACTGTGTACCGGACTCTTTCTTTGATCGCTGCCGAGGAATACCAGCCTGACCGCGATCGAGTCGGGCATCGGAGAGGAAATTTTTGAAGTGGTACTGAATCTGTCGTTTCCTTCAGATTTCAGCACACTAGTGAAGGAAGAAGAGGGTTGTTTATGCCAGGCGACCGGCTAACGTCGCCCGAGGCGGCTATTTCATGACGGATCGCGAGTTTTCAGCAAGGTTGTTTTCAGGATGACCTCGCGTCCGGTTCGGCCCTGCGTCACTCGATAAACAAGTGGCGAGCCAGAATGACATACGTCGATTGTCAAGGTGCGGCCGCAACAGCGCGGCTGATCTGTATCTCACTTCATCGATCTGCCCCTATCATATCATCGCGATATCGCGCTGACAAGGGCCTGGGCCGATCAATTTTTCCGTATGGGCATCTTCGCCCGGTTGCAAGACGCTAGACGCAATGCCCGTGCCACCCTAGCGGGCGCGAAGCAGGATACTCTCGGCAACCCGTTGAAGCTGGGATTTTTCGATCGCGTAGTACTTCATGCCGCGCCGCGGCTCGACCCGGATCAGCCCTGCCCGCTCCAACTGGGACAGGTGGCGAGAGACGGCCGACTGCGCGATGCCGAGGCGACCGACGATCTCCTGCGCGTACAGCTCGCCCGTACCGAGCAGGTCCAGGATGCGCAAGCGATTCGCGTCGCCCATGGCGCGGATCGCTTCGAGCAGCTCCTCGCCAGCAAGCGGCTCCACCGCCCGGTCATCGCCGGGAACGCTCTCGCTCGTGGCATGGCCATTGAGGCCCGCCGCCTCCCCGATGACGCGCTGCGCCGGGAAGAAGACGACCAGGTCGGGCGAGTACGTGATGTAGCTGACGAAGTCGCCGAGATGCGCCGACGGGCAGAACGTCACGTTCGCGACGTTGTTCAGCCCGGCCGCAAGGGTTGCGGGCAGGCGATTGCCAGTCAGCTCGGCGAAAGCCAGACCGAAGCCCCTGCTCGCGGCCGAACGGGCAACAAGCTCCGCTTCGCGCAGCGAATCCTCGCGAGCCGCGAACTCTGCGGCATAAAACGAGTCCCACACGCCGCGAATCAGGCGGATCGTGCGCATCTTGAGCAGTTCGGGAAGGAGCATCAGCTCCAACGCATCGTTGGTGTCGGCGGTCGTGAGCACCGGTTCGAGATAGCGTCGCCACTCCACCTCGTCATCGTGCTGGGGTGCGGCGAACTCGGTGCCGAGGTCATTGTGGGCCCGATCGATCGCACGGATCGCCATCGCCCGGAACGCAGACGGTTCCAATTCCTCAAGAAAGGCGATCAGGTCGTCGATGGTGGCGTCGATCCGATCCGGGCGGAGCGGCTCGAAGGTCATCACCGGCTCTTCCATATAGTAGAGAAGCCGGCCGGAGAAACCATGCAGGAGATCGAGGTCCTCCTGGAGCTGACGCGGCAGCGCGCGACGCATGGAGACGAGCCAGGGATCCAGACCGCTGCCGGGAACGGCACGGTAGAGCAGTGACATGATCGATGTCAGGTCCAGAGGCACGGACAACGCTGTCCGAACCTGGAGCGCTGGCCGCCCGACGACAAGTTCTCCCATGTTCATCTCCAAGCTGACGGACGATGGCGCGATTCGCGGCACGGGACATCGCCCGTAACCACCATAATCCGGTATACTCGACCGGACACCCCATCGACGCGCGGACCCCGAGCGGGATCATATCCTCATCACTATATTAGCATAAGAGGGCAAAGTCTGCGTCGCAGGAGCGGCGTTACTTGACATGCCGGCTCGCCCGCGACTAGTCTGCCGAAGAGCACCGTTGCGGCAAAGATGGAGATGGCGTGATGGATGACCACAACGGATCCCGCCCTGTAGACGAAGAATCCCGTCAGGCACAGAGGCGCCAGTCGCGATTCGCCGGGGTCGATGGCGTCACGTCCGAGGAACGGGACCGCCCGTCGCGCGAGTCGGCCGGCAAGTACGCGGCGGAACAGAAGGTCCAGCGAGCGCTCCCGGATCAACTTCCCCTCTTCGAGCACATCCCCGAGACGCCGGGCGATGTCACCGTGCCGACTGACCTTGCCGAGCTGCGTCAAAGCTCCAGCCTCACGCTGGCCCGAAGCTGGTACCGGCACGAGCTGGAACGGCGACGCCGGCCGAGCAACACCATCGCGTCCTACAGCTACGACCTGATGGTCATGGAGCACCTGATCGGGCCGAAGCCGCTGAACCGGATCACCAACAGCGATATCGCCAGGTATCTTGGCGAGGCATCCAGCAAGACCACCCGCAAACGCCGGCTGACCTCGGCGCGGCGCTTCTTCCATTACCTCATCGAGGACGCGAAGGTCCTCAAGTTCGACCCGACGGAAGGGTTCTACCCGCATCGAATCCCGCCAGGCACACCCCGCCCCCTCTTCGGCAACGAGCAGGAGCGGTTGATGGAAGCAGCGCGAGCCGACGAGCCGTGGTCGGCCGTCGCGATCTGGCTGATGATGCGCCTCGGCCTGACCCGGGGAGAGCTGCTTGCCCTGGAGCGCGACCATATCGACCGGACCGTGCCCGAGCGACCGGTCGTCCACATCTACTACGACGACGTGACGAAGCAGTCCAAGGAGCGCAAGCTCATCGCCGACGAGGAGTTCTCGGCGCTCTACGACGCGTTCCTCGAGGAGCGTGATCCGGTCGGCGTGCTCTTCCCGGTCGGCCGCCAGGCCGTCAACGGCATGGTCGAGCGTGTCCGGCGTGCCGCCGGCATCGACAAGGACGTGACCCCGACGACCCTGCGCCACACCTTTGCCATCGAGGAGGCGAAAAAGGGAGCCGATGAGGATGCGCTGCTCGCGATGCTGGGCCTCGCGGACGATCCGCGCAACCGGGCGACGGTGCGCGGCTACATCGCCCATGCCGCTCCACCCCTGAACGCAACGGATGGCCGGGGAACCGAATCGCCAGAGGAGACGTCTACCTCCCAGCAGGAATAACCCGCGATTCACTTGCTGGAGGGTCCCCAGGTGTTCACAACCGGACAGCTGGTCGTTATCGGCCTGCGGCTCGTCGTGCCGCTGCTCATCCTCAAGCGGCCGCTGGCTGGCGGCATTATCGCGATGCTGCTGGACGCGCTGGACGTCGTCATCGTCGAGTGGTTCGGGCCCGGCGGCATGGGCGACCACTATCACAGCATCGACAAGGTGCTGGACCTCTACTACCTCGGCCTGGAAGCCTGGGTTGCCCTGTCCTGGACCGAGCGGCTTCCACGCCTGACCGCGATCAGCCTGTTCGTGTATCGCGTGGCGGGCGTCATCGTCTTCGAGCTGACCAACTGGCGACCGGCCCTCTTCCTCTTTCCCAACCTCTTCGAGCACTGGTTCCTGTTCGTCCTGGTCCGCAACAAGTGGTTCCCGAACCTGCGTCTCGACAGCTGGGGCCGTATCGCGCTCTGGCTCGTGATCCTCTACATCCCGAAGCTGGGCCAGGAATACCTGCTTCATGTCGCCGAAGCGCAACCATGGGACTGGATCAAGAGCACCTTCGGGCTGTAGCCGCCTTTATCACGCGCTGGCCGCAGTGTCCCACGCCAGCAGTTGGCGGGAGAGTCGCTCGATGCCGTCCGCATCGTGGAGAACCGCGCGCCATCGTTCGGGGATGGCCTCACGCCCGTACGCCGCTCCGGCCAGGAACCCCGCGACGATCCCGGTCGTATCCGCGTCACCGCCCATATTGACCGCCCTGACGATAATGTCCTCGGCGGGCTCCCCACGCAGCAAGCACCAGAAGGCGGCGTTCACGGTATCGAGCACGAAGCCACCGGAGCGCACGTCGTCATATGACCGCGACGTGGCGGATGTCACGGCATCCCGAACTTCAGCGACCGGGACGTCCACGACGGCAGCATCGATCACCCCGTCAACATCGCCCCCATCGAGGAGATGGACGATCGCCTGGCAGACCACCACGCAGCTCCACGTCACGCGAGGGTCGGCATGCGTGATACGTGAGGTATCGATCGCGGCCCGACGCATCCGCTCCGGGTCCGACCGGAAGCGAAGCGCGACCGGGGCGCACCGCATGACGGACCCGTTCCCGGCGACGCCGTTCGGAGTCCGCGCCTGCAGCACCTCGCCCGCCTCATCCCATGTTCGTCCCGCCTGAAGCAGCTCCAGCGCGCGTCGCGGTCCCGATGTCCTTTGGCTCCGTCTCCATCCAGGCAACGAAATTCGCGGCAACGGCGTCGAGGTCGATACCTTCCCTCGTGCAAGCTTTCGCCACCGCCAGGGTCATGGCCGTGTCATCCGTGGTCTCCCCCGGCGCAAGATCCAGCCATCCGCCGCCGACCATGTCCCGCAATCCGTCCGGGTACCGACGCCGGACGGCCTCGCGATCCATGAACTCGAGCGTCGCGCCGAGGGCATCGCCGCACGCGCCGCCAAGGAGCACGCCGGCGTAGCGGCTTTCCAGCGTGGCCGTCATCGGGCCAAAATGTCCCGGAGATCCGTCGTCATCCCGCCAAGGGCAAGGATTTGGTCATCCGTCGCGCCGCTCGCGCGCGACGGCTCAACGATATCGGCGGCAAGATCCGGCACCCACGCGCGCAGCACGATCGACGGCTCGCCCGCCGAGACGGTCGCGCCGTCCTGTGACGGCCACACGATACCCGAGGCACCCGGCGAGAGACGAATCGTCTCCCGCGACGTCTGCATGATCACCGAGCCAGACAACAACGTCAGCACCTCCGGCCCCTGATCGCTCCCGATCCGCTGCGTCACGCCCGCGTCCATATCGAGCTTCTCGAGCGCGAAGTAGCGGCAGGCGGCCAGCAGTGTTCGCGTCTCGTCCAGCCGCACGGGTTCGATCGGCTCCGGGCGCAGCTCGACCCGGGTCGCCGCCTCCCCCTGCTCCAGATGCATCTCGCGCGGATTCCCCTGCGCGTCGACCCGACCCCAGTCGTCGAGCCGGAACGTCACGTCCGACGGCTGCTGGATCTCGTAGACCATCACCCCGGCCCCGAGCGCATGCACCGTCCCCGCCGGGATGATGACCGTCTCTCCGGCGCGAGCCTCGACCTCTCGAAGGTCGCCAGCGGACGTGCCGTCCAGCTTCCGCGCGTTCTCCATGAACCGGTCCAGCGTGACGCCGTCCTTTAGTCCGAGGTACAGCTTCGCGCCGGGCTCCGCATCGAGCACGTGCCACGCCTCGGTTTTGCCGAGGCGATCGAGCGGCCTGGCGCCCTCATCGTCCGGGTGCACCTGGATAGAGAGATTTTCCGCCGCGTCGATCAGCTTCGCGAGGAGCGGAAACATCGTCCGGCCGCTCACCGCCTCCCGCGCCCGGGCACCGAGGCGGCCATCCGGATCGGCGTCGATGAGCTGTTGCAGCGTTTGACCAGCGCCGTCCCCAACCGAGACGATCGCTTCCCCGGCGGTGACCAGCGCCTCCCCGATCCCCTCGTCCGCCGGAAGGTCGAGTCCGTATCGTCCTAACTTCCGGCCACCCCACGGCTTCGCATCGAGCCGGGGAATCACGAGCGACACATGAGAATCGGTCATATGATTGCTCCATCACGCAAAAAGTGTATTATGTCTGGCTAAGGACCCCTCATTGGAACCAATATGCCTATTGTGCCAGTATGACCCGATATCGGACGATGGCCAGGAAGCAGGTAGACACCATGACGATGAGCATGAACGATCGGGACCAGGGACATATCGACCACTTCTGGGGCGTGATCCCTGCAGGAGGCTCCGGCACCCGACTCTGGCCCCTCAGCCGGTCGGCCCGTCCCAAGTTTCTGCTCCCGCTGCTCGGAGACAAATCCCTGCTCCAGCAGACCTTCGATCGGGTCAGCAAGCTGGCGCCGCCGGAACGCATTATGGTCGTCTGCGGCCCTGCCCACGCGGTCGCCGTCGCCCGCCAGCTCCCCGACCTGCCCGAAGGCAACATCATCGTCGAGCCCTCGCCCGCCGGGACCGGCCCCGCCCTCGCGTTGGCCGCGGCTCTCATCCAGCGCCGCGATCGTCGTGCGGTCATGGGAAGTTTCGCGGCGGACCACGACGTCACCGATGAGGAGGCGTTCTGCAACGCGGTTCGCACCGCCGTCGCCACTGCCCAGATCGGCGATCTCGTCACGATCGGCCTCACCCCGACACGCCCCGAAACCGGATACGGGTATATTCAACGGACGGATGACGTCCGGATCGCCACACCAACCGGCACGGCTTACCGCGCCGAGAGATTCGTCGAAAAGCCCGACCTCGAAACCGCCCAAAGCTACATCGAGTCCGGCAACTTCCTGTGGAACGCTTCGATGTTCATCTGGCGCGTCGACGCCTTCGGCACCGAGCTGCGTCAGCTCCAGCCGGACATCCTCAACGGCGTCCGCAAGATCGCCCGGGCGTGGGAATCGCGCGATCAGGAACGCGTGACCGCGCGGGTTTGGGCAGAGTTGCCGAACGTCACGATCGATGAAGGCATCATGGAGCAGGCAAGCCGCGTCGCCGTCGTGCCCGCAGAGATGGGTTGGTCCGACGTTGGCGACTGGCATGGCCTCGGCGAGCTGATCGCCCAGGACGACCTCGGCAACGCCGTTCGGGGCGACATGATGCAGATCGACACGACGAACAGCGTGGTGTGGTCGGAAAGCGGCCGGATGGTAGCGACGATCGGCGTGGACAGCCTCGTCATCGTGGACACCAATGACGCCCTGCTGGTCGTCGACCGGAATCGCGCCCAGGAGGTTCGCAAGGTCGTCGACGGGCTCAAGGAAGCGATGCGCTCGCGCCTGACGTAGTTCCGCAACGGTTGGTCAGGATTCCGTTCAGGGGCGGCACAGGGCCAATGAGCCTTACCCCGTCGCGAGGTGGACCGTGGTGAGCAGCGTCAGGTACGTCATGGTGGTGACGCTGTCGATCGAAACATTCGCCATGGTGTCCTCGGGCGTGTGATGGAATGGCGTCCAGCCATACAGCTCGCGGGCGATCATGACGGCGGGGATCCCCTCGTCGCGCACCATGTTGTCGTCCGCCACAATGACATCGTCCTGAAGGTGCTGGATCACCTGGCCAAGGCCATAGCGCTCGTTGACGTCCGACATCACGCCCTGGAGCCAGGATGAGCCGTTGTCCGCGTTCGTGACGACGTAGGGCCCCTGACGGGCCGAGCCGACCGAGTCGACATTCAGCACGCCACCGATGTTGACGCCGGACGAATTCGCCCGCTTCGCCCAGGCCGTCGCGCCCTGGATGCCGACCTCTTCGGCGTTGACGAAGACGAAGCGCACGGGGTGTTCGAGCTCCCAATCCGCCAGGATCCGGGCGGTCTCGAGGTTCACCGCCATGCCGGTGGCATTGTCGTCGGCGCCCGGAGCTTGCCTGGGCGAGGTCGTGTTGTTGAAGCTGTCGAAGTGCGACATCACCGCGAATGCCTGGCTATCATCCCGGCCCGGAAGCTCGGCGACGACGTTCACCAGCAGCAGCCCGTCCCACGAGATGAAATCCTCGAACCAGACCTCCAGTCCGTAGGACTCCAGCTCCTGGAACAGGTAGTCAGCAGCGATCTGGTTGCCCGGAAGCGCGTAGTACCGCGTACCGAGCCCGGAGTTGTCGAGCTCGCCAATCGCCATCAGGTCAGCGATAGTTCGTTCGATCCTGTCCGAATCGACCTGGTCTATGAGCTCGCCGGCCCGGTCGACGTCGAGTGGCTCGCGATCGCCCCCCAACGCAACCGACTCTGGCGGCGCCGGCATCAACTTGTGCACCTCGTAGCCAGCTGAGACGAGCGAAGAGATTGGCGCCGGGACCTGGTTGAACGCCACCAACGCATGGACGCCAATGGCATCGATGACCTCGCCATACTGCGCGCCAACCGCCGGGTCAACCGCGCCGTCGGGCGACGTGATGACATAAAGGTTGTAGGTCTCGTGGCTGTCCGCGACGAGCGCGATCTCGGCCTCGCCGTGCAGCTCCTCAGCTTCGTCCGGATCGACAACGGCCCAGGCCACGTCACCACCAACAAAAGACGGGCGATTGCCCGTCTCCTCAAGAATATCGGTTGCGTCGGGGCTGATAAGCCGTATCAGGCATTCCGCGGTACATGCGCGGGCCACCTCGCTTTCATATGAATCGCGCGAGGCGCCCGGCGTTTCGTCGTCATCATCGCCACCCGGCGGTGCGAGCTGGTTATCGCCGCCACGCCGGATCTCCGGCGTCTCGGTTGCCTCCGGCTCTTCCGTTTCATCCACCGGACCGGTCGTCACCGGTGGCGTCGAAACCTCGGTATCTCCACCACCAGGGCCGGTTCGCTCGATGACTGACTCCGTGGGCGTCGGCACCGGATCCTCGCCCCCGTCGTCGCCATCACCGAAGAGTCGGGTAAGGCCGAAGATCAGGATCGCGAGAATGATCAACGCCGCCAACGCAAGCAGGATCAGCCGCTGGTTGCCGTCACCGTCCTCCGGCGACATATACCGGCGCCACCACTCGCCGCCATTCCCGTTGCCGCCGCTCCCTGTCTCCTCGTCGTCATGAGTCCCCTCGTCCTCATACCGTCGCGAGGACGCGCCGCCGAGGAAACGCTGGGACGACTCCCCCGTCTCCTCCTCGATCTCGTCACCGGTCTGCTGCTTCAGGCTGTCACGCCAGTAGCGAGAAGGACGCCTGCGACGGATCGGGGTGGGCTCGCTCGCTTCAGCGGGTTCGGGCGTCGAAGGTCCGGGATCCGGGATACGGCTGGACGGGGTTCCGGAAGGCTGGCCAGACTTCAGGCGTTCGGACGCGGAGCGCACCCGTTCGGAAACAAACGCGCCGAAGTCGACGTCGTCAGCTCCGGCCGGGGGCCGTGACGGAGGCACGTTGGAGCCGCCGGGCGCGGTGTCTCGCGCCTGCTGGCCGCGAGAACCGAACCGGTCGCGCTGGTTCTTGTCACCGTTCGATCCGGAAGCCATGAAGAAATCGCCTCGCTCTCGGGAGCTGGATGCCCGAATCTGGATTCAGATGGGCCATTGCGACAAGCCTACCAACAGAACGTCGAGGTGACGAGATATACGTACACCTTGGCCGTTCGTGACGTATCCCCGTCAACTACAGGAGATCGAGCGGCAAATCCAGCGCGTCCTCGCAGATCGCCCGCAGCCGACCCGCCGCCTGCCCGAGGATCGCGTTCCCCGCCTCGGCGCTGGCTCCGGACGCATCCCCGGTCGCGCCGGATGGCGACATCTTGTGCATCATCACCGGCAACGATCCGCCAGCCGCGCGCAGGATCGTCGATCGCCGCGACAGCTCGCTGTTCACGTTCGGCTTCTCCAGCCGATCGGTCGCCACCAGATCCGGCCTGAGCGCGAGGACCGCCGACGCCTCGTCGCCACCGCCATGCCCGATCGCCTCGCTGCCGAGCACCTCGCTGGCCGCGTTCGCGAGAAGCGTATAGGCGAAGACGGGCGCGATGAACGGAATGCCCAGCTCCCGCTTGCACCGCTCGGCGGCGATCGTCAACGCGGGATTGTTGCCACCATGGGTGTTGACGAGCATGATCCGCTTCACCCCTTGCCGGTAGAGCGAGTCGACGTGGTCCACGACGAGCGCGATAAGGGTCTCCTCGCGCAGGGAAATCGTGCCCGGGCGGCCCTGATGGTGCCACGACACGCCCCACGGGATCGCCGGGGCCACCGCAACGCGCGGCCGAAGCAACGTTCCCGCCAGCGAGCACAGGACCTGCGCCGTCAGCGCGTCCGTGGACACCGGCAATGCCGGCCCATGCTGCTCGTGCGCGCCGATGGGGATCAGAACCATCTCGACGGTCTCGAGCAGCTCACCTGTCTGCGGCGACGTCAGGTTCGCGAGCATGATCGGTTCGCTCGATACCTGGCCATTCTCGTTCGGCTGGTTGGTCGGGGGCGTGGAATCGGTCACGAGGCTGTTCCTCCGGTAGATAATCGGATCGCCAGCGTCATTTATAGACTACTGAATACAAAATGGTGGATAATACAGGTATGAAAGACCCCTCCCGGGGACGGCACACACATGAAAGGTGGAGACATGTACAAGCGCATTGTGGTACCGCTCGACGGATCCGAGCTGGCTGAGCAGGCGCTCCAGCAGGCCAAGGAGCTTTCGAAGAAGGTGGGAAGCCCGCTCCACCTGGTTCGCGTGGTCGACACCTACCGGACTCAGGCCCTCCCGGCGACGGGTATGGCCCTCGACTACTCGATGCTGTCGGAGCTGGCGGAAGAAGAGATCGAGGAAGCGAAGACCTATCTCGAGCAAAAGGTCACGGAGCTGCGGAACGAGGGCATGGAAGTCACCGGCGACGTCCTGCATGGCCCGATCGCCCGGCAGATCGTGGCGGCCGCCGACAAGGGTGACGTGATCGTCATGTCGTCCCACGGCCGGACCGGCATCAAGCGCTGGTTCCTCGGCAGCGTCGCGGAAGAGGTCATGCGCCACGCGAACTGCCCGGTATTGCTGCATCGCGCGGAAGGCGCACCGGTCGCCTCCTGAGCGGAAGCCAATCACCGCCGCGTGTCAGGTTTGACACGCGGCGGTTTCTCGTTCATGGTGAAGGACAGCGCGGTCAGCCGGGAACCCGGAAGGATGCAAAGACAGGCATCCGTTTGTCTCCGACCCCATTTCAGGACCCGTACGAAAACACAACCAGGTTTCTATGTCCGAATCGCACCAACAAACCCCCGCCTCGTCGGACGATATCGACGCGCCTGACACGGGCGAATCCGGCGAGCGTGAAGCATCGGGCGGCCTCATCGCCCTCAAATACCGGAACTATCGGCTGTTTTTCAGCGGCCAACTGATCTCCGTTACCGGCATGTGGATGCAGTCGCTCGCGCAATCGTGGCTGCTCGTCGACGTGCTGAAGGCATCCCCGTTCCAGCTCGGTCTCCTGCCCGTCTTCCAGTTCGGCCCGGTCCTGATCGGCGGCATCCCCGCCGGCATCCTTGCCGACCGGTTCCCGAAGCGCAACCTGATGCTGCTGACCCAGTTCATCTTCTCCATCCTGGCGGCGACGCTGGCCTGGTTGGTCTGGTCCGGCAACATCCAGCTCTGGCATGTCTACACGATGGCAACGCTGTTCGGGATCAACAACGCGGTCGACATGCCGTCCCGTCAGGCGCTGGTCTCCGAGTTGGTCCCGAAACACGCGCTCATGAACGCGATTGCCCTCAACTCGGCCATGTTCAATACCGGGCGCATCCTCGGGCCGGCTGTCGCCGGTGTCGTGCTCGCCAGGTGGGGTATCGCGGCGGCCTTCGCGCTGAACTCCCTCACCTACTTCGGCCCCATCGCCGGCCTCTCCCTGATCCGGCTCAAGCCCGTGGTCGCCGCGGCAGGATCCTCCGGCGTGGACCGCCTGAAAGAAGGAATCCGCTACGTCCGGAACTCGCCGGATATCATGCGTCCGATCATGCTCGTCATGACCGTCGGCACCTTCGGCATGGCCTACAACACCTGGCTGCCGCTGATCGCGGACGGCAGCTTCAACGCCGGTGAAGAGACCTTCGGTCTCTTGTTCTCCTCGATGGGAGCGGGCTCCCTTGCCGGCGCATTGTCCGTCGCGTTTTTCAGCAAGTCCCCGAGCCGGCGGCGAATGCTGCTGTTCGCGGTGATGCTCGGCTTCGTGATCGCCACCATGGGCTTCGTGGCGGCGAACCCGGGGTCGGTCGCGCTGGCCATGGGCGTCCTCGCGCTGAGCGGCTTCTCGGCCAGCAACGCGATGGCGATGGCGAACACGATCGTGCAGACAACCGCGCCGGATGACCTTCGCGGTCGCGTCATGGCCGTCTACTCGACGGTGTTTATGGGAAGCGTGCCGTTCGGTGGCCTGATCGCCGGGTCGATCTCCAACAAGTGGGGCGTCGAAACGTCGATGTACATCGGCGGTATCATCGTCGCAGTCATCGCGGCACTCCTGTACATCATGCAGCGAGACAAGAAGCCGCGTCCGGTGGAGCGGCCGGTCGCCCATATCGGTGACTGAGCGCCCGCGCCGGATGTCGCCGTTGATCATTTGACCTGTCGTCGGGAGACCAGCCCTTGCTCGGTCCGTTTTCGCTGCTCAGCCTCTTTTACGTGGTCATCGGCGTCCGCGTCATCTTCCAGATGGTGCAGCGCGGCAAGAAACTGTGGGACCGCGACTTCACGATGCAGGATCGCGCCCTGATCGATCAGGCGTCGTTCTTCGTCCTCATCCCGATCTCCGTCGCCCTTCACGAGCTGGGTCACGCCATCGCCGTATGGTCCTTCGGCAAGGAGGTCGTCGACTTCGGCTTCTATGGCTTTGCGGGATATGTTGCCTACTACCCGTTCGGCCTCTCCGACGTCCAGCAAACCATCATCTCGGCCGCCGGATCGCTCGTGAACCTCGTGCTCTGCCTCGCGGCCCTTGCCGTCGTGCTGCTCAAGAAGCCGCCATTCCGCGCCGCGATCAACGAAATCCTCATCCAGTTCGTGTTTCTCTCTGGGATCAACGCCTTCATCCTCTACCCGGTATTGGACATCGTCTCGGACCTGAACGGTGACTGGCGGCAGATGTACGACAGCGGCGTGCCGTGGCTCACCGGCATCATCGTCGCCAGCCAGATCGCGATCATCGCCGCCGGATACTGGCTTCTCACCAATCCCGCCATGAAGGCCCGTTTCGCAGCCCTGACGGATGTGCCGCCCGGCTTCGAGCGCGGCGTGCTCGGCGGGATCAAACCGGGAAAGGTGCCGCCGATCGAGATGTCACCGGGCGAGATCACCATGCGGGAGGCCGTCGACCGGGTGTCCAGCGGATGGCAACACCGCGTGAGCACCCATCTCCAGCGATTCGCCGCCGGCAGCGCGATGCTGCTCCAGTGGGCGAACGGGTCGGGGCAATACGTCGTGGCCGTCCGCCGCTTCGATTCGGGCGTGACCGAACTTGTGCACATCCCGACCTCACCTGACGGGCAGCAGGCGAGCGCCCCCCGCGTGCTCTACCGCTGGGCGCAGATGCCGTCAGCCGACGAGCTCACCCGGGGACTGCGTATCGCGATGGAGAACGTCGAGCGCGGCGCGTAGATCTTCAACCGTAGGGGAGGACTTGCGGCCGCCTCCAACTGACCACCGGGCACAAGTCGGCCGCAATGTCCTCCCGGATTCGGATGACCGCTATGCCCTACTCCCGCGCCAGCTCGTCGCGGACATTCTGCGCGGCCCAGGACACGGCCTCTGACATGGACGGATGGACATGGAGCGTGTCGGCAATCGCCGTGACGGGCAGTCGCTGCTCCATCGCCAGGGCCACTTGCTGGATCACGTCGCTCGCATGCTCGCCAAGGACATGGCCACCGAGGATCTGCCGCGTCGAACGGTCCACCACCAGCTTCACCAGCCCCTCGCGCTCGCCCAGCGTCATCGGACGCGGCAAATCACGCAGGTCCATCATCGAGGTCACGACATCCCAGGCCCCTGCCCGCGCCTCGGCTTCCGTCAGCCCAACTCGCGCCAGCTCGGGATGCGTGAAGACCTTCCATGGCACGACCCGGTAATCCGCCCTGCGCGGTGCGTTCGGGTGCAAGATGTTGTGCAAGGCGATCGCGGCCTGGTAATGCGCGACGTGCGTGAAGGCATAGATGCCCGTCACATCGCCGGCTGCCCAGATATGCGGCGCCGTCGTGCGGAGCCCGCTGGTGACCTGGACGCCCTTGGCGGACCACGCAACGCCGGCAGCATCCAGCGAGAGTTCGGCGACGCGGGGAACCCGCTCGGTCGCGACCAGGACGTCGTTCGCCTCGAGAACCATCTCGCTCCCGTCCGGGCTCTCGACCGTCAGGGCGATGCCGTCCTCGTCCCGCGAGATCGCGAGCGGCGTCACGTCGAGGCAGAGTTGCAGCCCGTCACGCTCCAGGCAGTCGGTGAGCGCGTCGACGATATCCGCGTCTTCCCTGCCGAGCAACACCGGATCGGGTGTCACCAGGGTCACATCGACACCAAGGGTGTTGAACGTCTGCGCGAATTCCAGCGCGTTCCCACCGCTCCCCAGCACGATCAGGGATGACGGGAGCTCATCCAGTGAGAAAACGTCGCGATGCGTGAGGTATCCGGCATCGTCGATCCCGTCGATCTCCGGTGTCTCGACATCGCTCCCCGTGGCAATCACGAACCGGTCGGCCGTGAGCACCTCGTCGCCGACCTCGATCTCCATCTCCGAGAGGAACCTCGCCTGGCCACGAGCGAATGTGATGCCCTTGGCGCGGACATCATCGACGCCGTCCCCGTCGCGGATCGTTCCGACCATCGCGTCGATCCGCGGCGCACGGAGGGCCAATCCACTCGCACGCCGCCCGTCTCGATGCCGAACCGGTCGGCAGTTGACGCGTTCCTCAGCGCCCTGGCGGCCTCGACGAGGGTGTTCATCGGGTCACAGCCGTAATTCAGGCAGGTGCCACCAAGCTGGTCCGCCTCGACCAGGGCGACAACCATGCCGGCCGCCGCCGCGCCTTCAGCGACGTGGCTGCCAGCCGGGCCCCCGCCGATCACGATCAGGTCGAACGGTGAAGAAGCGGAGTCAGGCACGCGTTATCCCGTGGTGAATGCAAGGATGATCGATGGTGATGGCTCAGGCAGGGTTCACCGGCGCAGGCGTGATCGCCATGGCGTCGTTCCCCTGTGCGGCGATGACTTCCAGGAAGCGATCCCAGCTCACGCGCCACTGCCACGGCCGTTCCCAATTCGTGGACGTCGGGCCGAGCGGATCGCGGATGATGACCTCGTCCGCATTGAAGCCCATGACGGCCAGTGCGTGGTCGTTGCTGAGGACGACGGGATACTGCTCGCCGCCGGTGGTGTGCCATGTCGCCGGTCGCCACGGAAGCATGTCCACCGTGGACTTGAAGAAGACCGGCTCTCCGCGCAGTAGCGCCGCTTCGATCTCCTCGCGCGTCGGCGTCATCACCGTGCCGAGCCCCTTCGCCTCGAACACCTTCCGCATCGCGTTGCACCGGCACTTTGCGAGGATGTTGGTGTCGATATGGCCGCAGAAATAGTTGTTGATGTCGCCGCCGTAGATCGTGAAGGTACCGTCGCCGTTGTCTTCGTACCACGGCTCGATGGAGTCATCGATGCCGACGATCTCGAGCTGCTCGTCGAGCGGGACGTCGAACCCGTAGGCCATCAGGATGATCCACGCAGTGTCGAACTCGCAGGAGAGGTGAAAATCCTGCCCCTCCTTGATCGGGAGCTGGATGTAGGCATCCCAGTACCAACCACCGGCCGCGACCGGATCGATCTCGCTGGCCGGCTGACCGACCTTTTGACCGACATCGGTCGTCGCGTCCATCGCGGTGATGTAGGTGAACGGATCAATACTCTGCGCCGCGCCCGGGCGGGATGGCAGCATCGCGTATGTGGCCGCCGCTGCCGCGCCGGTCAGGAACGTGCGGCGGGTCACACCACGTGGTGTACGGGAGATGAAATGCCGGGATGTCATGAGTACTCGCCTTGGAAATGCCCGTTGCGCACCGGCAACGGGAAGGGTCCGATGTATGTCCGATAGTACCGCGACTACCCTTCTCCGTGTCATGATAGGCGGACATTTGGATCCCGACCCGACGCGCGGCACCACCCGCACTGGAGACGCGTATGCCTTCCATGATCGACCATATCGTCATCATCTCGGACGACCTCGACACCGCGATAGCGAACGCCCGCGAGGCCGGATTCACCGTCGTTCCCGGCGGGACGCACGGTGACGGCAATACCCACAACGCCCTGATCGGGTTCGCGGACGGCGCCTACATCGAGTTGATCGCGCCGACGGAACAGGGTCGCTCCGCAGAACACCGCTGGTTCAACCGGCTGCGGAACGGCGGCGGGATGGTCGATTTCTGCCTGCTCGGCGAGGACCTCGACACCGAGATCGAAGGTGTCCGGCAACGAGGAATCGGCTATCCCGAGCCCTTCGACATGGCGCGGGAGAAGCCGGACGGGACCCGCATCGCATGGAAGCTCAGCACGCCGCCTGGCGCCGTTGGCGAGCGCGGCTGGCCCTTCATGATCGAGGACACGACGCCACGCGACCTGCGGGTGCCGCAGGAGCCGGAAAAGGTCAACCATCCGAACGGCGCTACCGGTGTCGCGGGAATTACGGTGCTCGTTCGGGATCTCCAGACGTCGACCCGAGAGTACGAGGCGATCCTCGGCACCACCGCGCAGGATCTTCGGTCGCCGTTCGACGACCGGCAGCTCGGAGCGATCCTGCCGCTGGGGCCGCACTGGATCCTGCTCACCGAGCCGGGCTCGAATGAGGCAACCGAGCACCTCGAACGCCACGGCAAGGGGCCATACCGGCTGACGCTCCGAACGCACGACGGCCCGATCAGCCCGGGGAGCGGTACGCCGCTGGACGCCGCCCTCTTCTCCGGGGCGCGGATCGCGCTGGCATAGCGGAATCCCAATCCTGTCGTCTCACGAAACGCCGCACAGGTAGTGCGGCGTTTCGTATACCTCCGGCGCGCAACTTGCGCAGGCACCGGCGAAAGGAGGCGACCATGCCCTACGACAAGAAGAAGGACCTGCCCGAATCGGTACGCGACAGCCTGCCCGCCCACGCCGAGGACATCTACATGGAAGCGTTCAACAGCGCCTGGGAGCAATACGACAAGGACGAGGAGCGAGCCCATCGCGTCGCATGGGGCGCGGTGAAGAAGAAGTATCACAAGAACAAGGACGGTGATTGGGTCGAGGGGCCATCCGAGGACTAACCACCACATGTCTGCACGAGACGCGGTCATCTCTCGATGACCGCGTCTCGTGTTTATGTATGCCGTATGCAATCGAATACGCACCGCTGCCGAATTTCGGCATGGAATCTGCTAGGCTATGTCACATGCAACCAGCGAAAGACCGGAAGCCTGGCCGTGCGGATCGCGCGGACATGCGACTCCGGGCGACTCTTAGGGGAAAGGGAGTACCAGCATGGTGAAGACCACGCGCCGTACCTTCGGCAAGCTCGCTGCGACATCGACCGTCGCCGCAACCTGTGGCATCCGGTTCGGTCCTGGCGGAGTTCTCGCGCAGGAGGGCGATTGCTCCGAGTGGCGGTCGTCGACGTTCGAGATCATGGCTCCGGCCGGACCCGGCGGCGGATGGGATACCACTGCTCGTGAGCTCCAGCGCGCGATGCAGGAAGAAGGCATCGTCAACACCGTCGAGGTGTTCAACGTCGAGGGCGCCGGCGGCACGATCGGTCTCGCCGAGCTCGCAAGCCAGCACGCCGGCAACGGGAACATGGCGATGGTCATGGGCCTCGTCATGATCGGCGGCATCGGCCTCAACGAGGCCCCGGTCGGTCTGGATCAGTCCACCCCCATCGCCCGCCTCACGACGGAGTTCGAGGTCATCGTGGTCCCGGCCGCCTCCGAGCTGCAGACGATCGACGACCTGATGGCCGCCTTCGAAAAAGACCCCGGCGCTGTGAGCTGGGCCGGTGGCTCGGCAGGCGGCACCGACCACCTGCTCGTGGGCCTCCTCGCGCAGGCGCGCGGCATCGACCCGACGCTGATCAACTACGTGCCGTTCTCGGGCGGCGGCGAGGCACTCTCCTCGATCCTCGGCGGCGAGACCACCGCCGGCGTCTCGGGACTCGGCGAGTGGCAGGCCCAGATCGAGACAGGCGAGCTTCGCGCGCTGGCCGTCTCCGGCCGCGCTGGCGGCGGTGAAGGCGCCACGCCGGAAGCCGGTGCGGCATCGCCGGCGGCCGCCTTCGGCGCGGACATCCCGACCCTCCAGGAGTCCGGCATCGACGTCGAGCTCGCCAACTGGCGCGGCATCGTCGCTCCCCCGGAGATCTCCGAGGAGGACGCCAGCTGCATGTCCGCGGCGATCGAGGAAGCGGTCCAGAGCGAGACCTGGCAGGCCACGCTCCAGCAGTTCGGTTGGACCGACTACTACATCGGCCCGGACGAGTTTGCCGAATTCATCGCCTCGGAGACCGAGCGCGTGAACACCATCCTGACCGACCTGCAGCTCATCGGCGAGTAATCCCGACCCGGAACCGGTGAAAGGCGCAGGTGTCGTCCGACGCCTGCGCCTTTCCCGTGAGGAGCCTTTCATGGCGAGAGACCCACTGGAGCCGCCGGCCCTCCAGGAACCGCAACGCATCCCGACGGGATGGGAACGCTGGAGCGAGTTGCTAGTCGCGGCCGGATTCCTGCTCACCGGCATCATCATCCTGATCGGCACGCAAGATATCCGCGTCACCCGCGCGGCAACGGTCAGTCCCCGCATCATCCCCCAGATTGTCGGCATCGCGATCCTGCTCGTCGGCGCCTGGTACGTCATCGACATCATCCGGCATCCCCACGAGATCTCGGGCGGCGAGGACTCGGAAGATGTCGACATCGACGCACCGACCGACTGGCGCACGCTCATCATCATCGGCATCGCGCTGACCATCTTCGCCTTCACCGTGCAGCCGCTCGGCTTCGCGCTGGCGAGCGCGCTGATGTTCGCGATCACGTCCTACGCCATGGGCAGCCAACGGCACGTCCTGAACGTCCTGATCGGGCTCGTGCTCGGGATCATCGTCTTCCTGATCTTCGATGGCTGGCTCGGCGTCCGCCTGCCGGACGGCATCCTCGCGGACATCCTGCCCTGACAGGGATGACGAACCCGGGACGTAGACGGCAACACGAACGAAAGCGGCTCGCATGGATTCGATTAGCTCACTGATTGATGGATTTGGTGTCGCCCTCACGCCGGAGAATCTCCTCTGGGCGCTGCTGGGCGTGTTCCTGGGCACCCTTGTGGGTGTCCTGCCGGGCATCGGCCCGGCACTGACCGTTGCCCTTTTGCTACCGGTCACCTATGCGCTCGACCCCATCCCCGCCTTCATCATGTTCGCCGGTATCTATTACGGCGGCATGTACGGCGGCTCCACGACGTCGATCCTGCTCAACACGCCGGGGGAGAGCGCGTCGATCATCACCGCCCTCGAAGGCAACAAGATGGCCCGCAAGGGACGCGGCGCGGCGGCCCTCGCGACTGCCGCGATCGGGTCCTTCGTGGCCGGCACGATCGCCACGATGGGCCTGACACTCATCGCGCCGTGGATGGCGGAGGTCGCCCTTAAATTCGGCGCGGCCGAGTATTTCGCGCTGATGATCCTCGCCTTCACCACCGTCTCGACCCTGCTCGGATCGTCGATGGTGCGAGGTCTCGTCAGTCTCTTCTTCGGCCTCGCGCTCGGCCTTGTCGGCATCGACGCCCTCACCGGCCAGCCGCGATTCACCTTCGGGAACCAGCACCTGCTCGGCGGCATCGACGTCGTCACCGTCGCCGTCGGACTCTTCGCGGTCGGCGAAACGCTCTGGATCGCCTCGCGGCTCCGCAGCACACCGGGCAAGATCGAGGAGATCAAGGGCTCGCGCTGGATGACCAGGGATGACTGGAAGCGCTCGTGGAAGCCGTGGCTCCGGGGCACCGTGCTCGGGTTCCCGATCGGCTCCCTGCCCGCGGGCGGCGCGGAGATCCCGACCTTCCTCTCCTACAACATCGAGAAGCGGCTTTCCGAGCACCCGGACGAATTCGGCAAGGGCGCCATCGAGGGCGTCGCCGGGCCGGAAGCGGCCAACAACGCCTCGGCGGCAGGCACGCTGGTGCCGCTGCTCACGCTCGGCCTCCCGACCACCGCCACCGCGGCCATCCTCCTCGCGGCGTTCCAGCGCTACAACCTCAACCCGGGACCGCAGCTCTTCGAGCGAAATCCCGATCTCGTCTGGGGTCTGATCGCGAGCCTCTACATCGGGAACCTGATGCTCCTGATCCTCAACCTCCCGCTCGTAGGGTTGTGGGTGAAGCTCCTCTCGATCCCGCGACCGTGGCTCTACAGCGGCATCCTGGTCTTCGCCGGGCTGGGCACCTGGGCGCAAAGCCAGTCGATCACCGGCCTGATGGTGCTCTACGGGCTGGGCATCGTCGGCTACCTGATGCGACGGTTTGACCTTCCAGTCGGTCCGGCCGTCGTCGCCGTGATCCTTGGACCACAGGCGGAGACGCAATTCAGGCGAGCGCTGCAGATCAGCCAGAACGATTACACGGTCTTCATCACCCGGCCGATCTCGCTGACGATCTTTCTCATCACGCTCCTCGCCTTCCTCGCCCCGATCCTGATCCGTCGGATCCAGGGTCGTCGCGGAGGAGATGATGCGACAGCAGCAACCTCCTAGCTGAGCCGGCGACAGGGTACCGGACGGCCAACACGAAAGAGGTCCCGGACGAGTGCCGTCCGGGACCTCTTGTGCATGAATGATCTCTCGAGCGATCAGATGCTGCGCTTGCGGCTGTCGTTGTCGCGGATCTTCGAAACGTCGACATCGGCATCACCGGCCTTGCGGGCGTCCCGCTTGTCATCGTCGTTCCCGCCGCCGAAAAGCGCATCCAGCAATCCACCACCGCCCTGGTTATCCTGGCGATCCCGCTCGGCCTGGGTGTTGTCATCACCGCCAAAGAGCGAGTCGAGAAGGCCTCCGCCACCGGAATCCCGCTCGTTGCCGGAGCCCGAGGGCGTGACTTGCGCCGTCGAGGTCCCCTGGCCGCCCATGAATCGCTTCATGGCCTCGGCGGCGATCAGGCCAAGCACCATCTTCACGATCGGGTTGCTCAGGAGACCGGAGATCCCGGCCTGGCTCGTCTGCCCGGTGCCGGCGCCACCCGTGGTCGACGCATCGCCACCCAGCAGACCGCCGAGCGACCCGAGGATATCGTCGCTGCCGCCTCCGCCAAGCAGCCCACCGAGCAACCCGCCACCACCACCGGCGCGAAGCTGCCGCGTCAGGCCGGCGAGCTGGCGCGGGTCGTCCGCGCCGTCACCGAGATCGATCCCGGCCTGGTCACGCACGACGCGGTTGAACTCCTGCCGCTCCTCCGGCGAAAGTTGGCTCAACGCGCTCGCCGCAACCTCTTCGAACTCGTCGTCCGGGAGCTGTGTCGCCACGCTCTTGTAGTTCTTGACCGCCTCTTCCGTGGAATAGCCATCGGCCTTGTTCCCGGCCTTCACGCGCGACACGAAATCGTTCGCGCGGCTCACGCGGGTCTGGTCGTCGTCTTCGTCATTGGCCCCGAAGAGCCCGCCCAGGATCTGGTCCATTATTGTGCCTTTCGCATGATTCCCCGAGGGGCGCTATGACTTGCGCGGACGGAATCCCGCCGCGCGAGCATCGTCTTCCGTGGCGAAGCAGAATTCCGGGATGGTCCCCTCGTAGGAAGAATCCGCCGGGGTGTGATAGATCTTCGAGCGAGCATTGCCCTTGATCGGATACCCCTCCGGGCAATTCGGCGTCCCGTCGCCTCGGACAGAGTTCGCCGGTCCGCCGGAGGATGCACGTGTCGTTTCCTGGCCGCCGGACCGCGCGGGACCCGAGCTGGTCTCCCGGGCGTCGCGATCGTCCGAATCTCCCTGCCCGGGAGCGCTCGGCGTCGTGGTTCGCGGGTCGTTCATGTCGACGCCCTGGTCGCCCGGCGGCCCCTCCGTCTCTCGCGGCCCATCGACGTCGATATCCTCGGCGATCTCGGCCGCGACATCACGCAGGCCGGCATCTTCCGGGTCGTACTGCGGAGCGCGGACAGCGTCGCTCGGGCTGCCATGCGTGGTGAAGTCCTCGTAAACGCCCTCCCCACTGTTCGGGTCACCCGGGCGGTCCGTGCCATCATCGCGCGGCTGGGAATCTTCATCGTCGCTGAGGTTCTCGACACCGACCGGCTTGGTCAGCGCCTCGTCAAGCACCCCGGACGTCGAGGCCCACGCGGCGGACTGGGTCGTTTCATCTCCGGAATCGGTCGTCATCTGCTCGTCGTTCTCCTCTTCAGCCTGCGTTCCGCTCAGGTCGTCCTGTGCGCCGCCGCCGACGTCGCCAAGGAGGTCCTCGGCGACCCGGTCGTTGGCGAACTCGTCGACGCCCGATCCGTCGTAGGCGCCCATCACGTTCCCCGGCTCATATCCGCCCTCGGCCGGTCGCTCGGTATCCTCGAACGACTGCGCGGCGCCGAGGTCGCCGCTCGCCGGGTCATCGCCGACCGGTCGCCCGGTGGCGTCGGCGGCCAGCATCGACTCATCGATCGTCGCGGACTCGAGATTGGTCGCATCGTCGACTTCGGGCAGGTCGGTCGACGCGGCATCGAGCCCGAGGCCATCGGCGGGCTCATCCTCGATGAACGGCTCGTCTGGCGAATCCACCAGATGCATGCCGGATCCCGAAGCGGTGTCCATCTCATCGTTGCGGAGATCCGCCTCCTCGCCCGTTTCGGACGACGCAGCCTCTCCGTAGAGCGGGTCCCCGGCCAGTGGATCGTCAGCCTCTTCGTTCCAGCCACGACTCGCCGAGGGAATCCCCTCCTCCGGCGCGGGCAGATCGTCCTCATCACCGGTGTCGCTGGCGTCGACGATGTCGTAGGCGTCAATCCCGGCGTCGAGGTCGTTGTCCGGACTGTCCGCGAGCTCCGAGCGATCCTGCTCCCTCTCGACGCCGATGTCGCTCTCGGAAACCGGCTGGCCCGCGTAATCGGTGACCGGCTGGTCGGTCTCGACAACCTCCCCCGGCTCGCTGACGAAGTCGGACCCTTCGTCACCCGGCTCGTCCAGGTTCGGGATGCCCTGTGACAGGCGGGTTGACTGCCCGTCCTCCGGCTGGTCACGTTCGTCGAGCGAGCCTGTCGCCTGCTCGTCATAGACCGAGCCCATCGACGACAGGTTCGCCGCGGCGACATCGCCCATGCGCGGTGCCGGGGGAACGCCGCCCAGTCCGGCGTGCTGGTCGGATGTCAGGCTCGGAGCCGCCTCTGTATGGGTGTAGGAAAGCTCCTGCCCCTCGTCCTCATCCTCACCGCCCTGCGTGGCCGTCGATCCGGTCCGCGAGGGAGCAGCGCCGGAGTCCCGTTGTGCATCCCCTGCCTGGCCGGAACCGCCCGTTACGGCATCCCGCACCACCGAGAAGAGAAGGCGAATCACCCACGCCACCGAGCCGATCAGGACTCCGAGGATCGCCCTGATGCTGTCCACCAGCGATCGCTCTTTCATTGTCTACGTCCTCCTTCCCGTCATCGGACGGGACATCATCGCTGTAGCGGGCACGGCGCCAGAACGGCGCTGGACATCCGCTACACGTTCTGGGGGTCGAGGAAGCAAGATGTGTACCATTTGCCGGCGTTATTGCCCAAACGTGCCGGCGCGCGTCACCTTCGCGGCAGGATCGACCAGAAACGCCACGACGCGCGACCGGGACACCGCCCGCATCGTGACCTCTCCCGGGGAAGGCAGCAGGCCGCTTCGGGAGGTGAAGAACGGCACGTCGTCGATCATGACCTCCCCGTGAAAGACGAAGAACACCGTGTCCCATCCGTCACGGCGCGGCAGGGCGATCTTCTCGCCGACCCCGATCAGGGCATCCATGATCAAGAGATTGTTACGAACGTGGGCCGGCGCGTCCTCACCCGCCGGTCCGGCAAGGGTCCGCCACTGGTTCGGCGTCAGGTCCGGCATCTCGACGGTCTGGATATCCGGTTCGCCCTGGAGGGACGCCGGCCGCGCGTACACCTGCAGCATCCGCATCGGCGCAGCGTTCTCGGGCGTCTCCTCGGCATGCTCCAGACCCGACCCGGCGTTCATCAGCATGAACGTGCGGCTATCCAGGACGTACGTGTTCCCCGCCGCGTCCTTGTTCCGTAGCTCACCGTGTGGAACCAACGACAGCACATCCTCATTCGCGTGGCGATGCATCGGGATAACGGTTCCCGGCGCCAGGAAGCACTCCGCGATCACCGCCAGGGCGCGATAGCCGTGGTCGCCATGGCCCGGCAGCATCTCGCCGGGATGGTGAACATGCGCCTCGAAGCCCGGAGCGGCGTCGTAAGTCCGGATATCCGTCGCCGGATCGCTCCGGAACACCCGCGTCTCCCGCGCGATCGGAAGCGACCGCATTGCCTGCGCGTGCGCCATGATGATGTCCGGGTTCGTCTGCATCGCCCGGTCATAGTGGCTCTGGAAACTGTTCCCGCTCGCGTCCGGCGTCAGCAAATACCGAACGCGCTCGCCGGCAAGGCGAAGGTCGGCGGCGGTGATCGCTTCCTTGCCGCCAATCGCGGTATCGATCCGGATCATCTCGTTGGAGAGCGCGCGGAGCCATGCGAATTCCGCGTCTTCTGCCGCGAGCTGCAGCACGTAGAAGTCGCTCCCGATGCGCCCGAAATGCTTCTCGTACTCGCGACGCTGGTACTCGAGAAGCGTGCGATGCAGCTCCTGCAGCGCGCGGGTCATGATACGGAGCCGCTCGCGAGGCTCGAAGGGAGCGGTAGATATCACCATGATGGAGGTCTCCGGCGGTCGTCCCGGTGTCAGGAAGGAATGGTCGTCTCGGAATATGTCGCACCTCGCGTGCCGGGCTCGACGCTCAACGCGGTTTCCCGTCCTGCGTTGAGAGCGCTGCCGGGTCCTAACGGTCGATCGGCTCGGTGCGATCCTCTCCCGGCTGGTCGGCGCCCGGCCGGAGCTGCATCTCGCTGGCAGCCTGTCGCCCGGGTGCGGTCAACGTTCCCCACACGCCATCCGGGTCCTGCCGATCGTCGATCGACTCCCCCTCCACGTTCTTCGTGCTGTCGCCGGTTTTCGGCATCAGCCGGGCAACCAGGCTCATCACCGCCATCGTCGCCGCCGGGGCGACACCATGAATCTTCGCGATGAGGTTGTACTGCGGCGGGTAAATGAAATATCCGTCTCCTCGCCGGATCGCGCTGACGAACTCGCGGGCAGCCTCCGCTCCGTCCGCCGTGAGCAACGGCAGGCTCGACATCACCGAGAACAACCGGTACGTCAGGTCCCGCGGCTTCCCCTCGCCGGCAAATTGCGCATTGAGGTACGAACCGGTGCGCATCAGCCCCGGCACGATCGTGGTCACGGAGATTCCGTCCCGCGCCAACTCGGCATACAGCCCTTCCCCGAGCCCTACGGCCGCAAACTTCGCGGCGTTGTACGGCAGCAGGTACGGCACGCTGATCTTGCCGCCGATCGACGTGATCAGGCCGATGCGTCCCTTCCGTCGCTTCCGCATGTGCGGCAGCACCGCCAGGATCGGATAAAGTGTCCCGAAGAACATGATGTCCATCGCCTGGCGGAAATCGTCGCTATCCATGCTCCGGTACTGGCCGACCTGGATCACCCCGGCATTGCACACGAGCACGTCGACCTGGCCGAAGCGGTCGATCGCCTGCTCGACCAGGCGCTTGCAGTCGTCCTCGTTGCCGACATCGCATGGAACCGCGAGCACCTCGGTGCCGTGCGACCGGATCGCGTCCGCCGCCCGCTCCAGTTCGTCCTCCGTCCGCGCGCAGATCACGATCCGCGCTCCCTGTCGCGCCATCTCCCGTGCCATCTCGAGCCCGAGACCGCTCGATCCACCGGTGACGATCGCCACCTTGCCGGCGAGGCTTTCCTCGACCCGGCTCGACAACGCCTCGCGCGCACCGATCACGGCGCCGATACCCGCGCCGACCTTCATCAACATGCTGAACTTGCCCATGACATCACATCCCTTCAGGTCGCTGGCTGCATCCGTATGAAAGAAGGGATTGCAATGCCTATGCCCTGCCGGTCCGGGGAGTACGGGATGAGTGCATCATCCTATTGACCACGGGTACGCGCGTTGCTACGATCGCGCGAGTGTTCTGACAAGCCATGTATGAGATGACGCGATCGCCCCCGGGGCGACCGTTCCATCTGCGGTACAGACGTGAAAGGACGTGCCTTCGGTGCCAGAGCAAGATTCTCTTCGCCATCTCCTCGATGACCTCGAGAACCGCCAACTCGATCGCCGCTCATTCCTGCAGCGCGCCACAGCCCTCGGGCTGAGCGCCCGGGCAATGACGATGCTCCTCGCCACGGCGGGGACGGCCGTGCCTGTTTCGTTGAAGCTCGCAGCGGCCCAGGAGGCCGGAGGCTCGTTCACCTACGCGGTGACCACCGACCCGGAGACGCTCGACCCGCAGATGACGACCAACTCCGCGGCCTACACCGTCTTTGACGAGATCTACAGCACCCTGATCTACCAGGACCTCGATCTCTCGTACAAGGGGCTGCTCGCCGAGAGCTGGACCACCAGCGACGACAACCTCTCGGTCACATTCAACCTGCGCGAGGGGATCACCTTCCACGACGGATCGCCCTTCAACGCGGACTCGGTGAAGTACACCTTCGAGCGCCTCCAGAACGAAGGCGCCCGGTCACCGATCTATGAAGACGTGATGAAGATCAGCGAGATCGAGGTCGTCGACGACAAGACGGTCACGCTGACGTTCAGCGAGCCGTCCGCGACCTTCTTCAACGCCATCTCGAACGCCTACGGCGCCATGCTCTCCGAAAACGCCGTGACCGCCGCCGGGGACGACTACGGGCGCCAGGCCGTCGGCACCAACGCCTACAAGCTCGGCGAATGGCAGACGGGCTCCCTCGTCACACTGGATGCGTTCGACGATTTCGCCGCTGCGCCGGGCTACTACGAGAACCAGGGCCGGCCATACATTGACCAGTTGGCGTTCAAGGTCCTGCCGGAAGCCTTCACCCAGGTCGCATCGCTCGAATCGGGCGAGATCGACGCCGTCGACCTTACGGCAGCGGACGTGCCGCGCTTCGAGAACGACGACCGCTTCGAGATCTATACAAGCCAGTCGAGCGGCATTGCCTATCTCAGCCTGAACATGAACCGACCGAAGCTCTCGGAGCTGCCGGTCCGCCAGGCCATCGCCCACGCCATCGATCGCGACGAGATCGTCACCTCGATCTTCGACGGCGGCCTTGCCGAGCCGGTCTACACCGCCCTTCCACCCTCGATCCAGGGCTACAGCGAGGAGCTCGCCGACGAGGCGCCGCACTTTGATGCTGAGAAGGCAAAATCCCTGCTCGAGGAAGCCGGTTGGGTCGAGGGCGAAGATGGCATCCGTGAAAAGGATGGCGAGCGGCTCTCGTTCACCATGCACTGCACGACATCGACCACCCGCGCCCAGATGGCGACCCTGATGCAGGCGCAGCTCCGCAACGTCGGCATCGAGGTCGAGATCACCCAGATGGAGCTGGCTGCGCTGCTCGACTTCACGCCCGCTGGCGACCACGACATGATCCTGCTCGGCTTCACCTGGGGCGAGCCCGACGCGCTCTATCTCTTCCTGTCAACCGATCGCATCGGCACATCGAACGACGCCCACTATTCCAACCCGGACTTCGACGAGCTCCTCCGCCAGGGCCAGCAAACCCTGGATATGGAACAGCGCCTGCCGATCTACCACGACGCCCAGCGCATCCTCATCGAGGACCTGCCGTGGGTACCGTTGATCATGCCGATCAACAAGACCGCCGTGAACAAGCGTGTCGAAGGCATCAAGGTCTTCCCTACGGGCGGCCTCCTGCTCAATGACGCGTCGGTTTCCGATTAGCGGGCTCACCAACCAAGGCTTTCCAGGCGCTCCGGTCGTCGACCGGGACGCCGACAAGCACAACGCATGATGGTTTGTTAGTAGAGGAAGGAACTTGCATGACACAGCAGGATTCACTTCGGCAGTTGCTCGATGATCTCCAGGAGCGCAGCATCGACCGCCGCTCGTTCCTGCAGCGCGGCTCGGCGCTCGGCCTCAGCGCCGGCACCATGGTCAAGCTGCTCGGCGCCATGGGCGTCGCGGCGCCGCTGACGCTGGCACAGGCCGCAGCCCAGGAGCCTGGCGGCAGCATGTCGTTCGCCGTCACCACCGATCCGGAGACGCTCGACCCGCACATGACCTCGAACGGCGCGGCCTGGACGGTCTTCAGCAAGATCCACAGCTCGCTCTTCTACCAGGACCTTGACCTGAGCTTCCAGGGCGATCTCGCCGAGAGCTGGGAAATCAGCGAGGACAACACGGAGATCACCCTGAAGCTGCGCGAGGGCGTCACCTTCCAGGATGGATCCGAGTTCAACGCCGACGCCGTCAAGTACACCTTCGAGCGTCTCGCCGAGGTGGGCGCGAAGAACCCGAACTTCGAGATGGCCGGCGGCATCACCGTCGAGGTCGTCGACCCGCTGACTGCGAAGCTCGTCTTCGACCAGCCGAACGCCGCCTTCTTCAACGCCTTCACCGGCGGCTACGGCGCGATGCTGGCGCCGGAGTACACCGAGAGCGCCGGCGACGACTACGCCCGCCAGCCCAACGGCACCGGCCCGTACGCTCTCAAGGAATGGCAGTCCGGCTCGACCGTCACGCTCGAAGCGTTCCCGGACTACAAGAACTTCGAGAACTATTACGAGAACAAGGGCGCCGCATACATCCAGGAGCTCAACTACCGCGTCATTCCAGAGGCATTCGCGCAGATCGCATCGCTGGAGACCGGTGAAGTCGACTCCGTAGACCTGACCGCCACCGACCTGCCTCGCTTCGAGAACGATGACCGCTTCGAGATCTTCGAGGCGAACGACACCGCCCTTGCCTATCTCGGCATCACCCGCACCCGGCCGATGATGGAAGACCCGATGGTCCGCAAGGCGATCGCCCACGGCATCAACCGCGAAGAGATCGTCACCACCCTCTTCGAGGGAGGCCTGGCGCAGGCGTGCGCGACGCCGCTGCCACCGTCCGTGCCCGGGTACAGCGAGGAGCTCGAGGCCGAGGCGCCGGGTTTCGACGTCGAGGCGGCCAAGGCGCTCCTGGAGGAAGCCGGCTGGGTCGAGGGCGAGGACGGCATCCGCGAGAAGGACGGCCAGAAGCTTGCCCCGGAGCTGTACACGAACACCTCCACGACGTTCGGCCAGCTCGCGACCCTGATCCAGGGCCAGCTCCGCAACATCGGCATGGACGTCCAGATCAACCAGCTCGAGATGGCCGCGCTGCTCGACTTCACGCCGAAGGGCGAGCACGACATGCTCCTCCTGAGCTGGGGCTGGAGCGATCCGGACGTGCTCTACCTCTTCCTCTCGACCGACCGGCTCGAGACCTCCAACCGCGTCCACTACTCGAACCCCGAGTTCGATGAGCTCCTGGTCAAGGGACAGCAGACGCTCGATCAGGAAGAGCGGATGAAGGTCTACTACGACGCGCAGAAAATCCTCCTGGAGGACCTGCCGTGGGTGCCGCTGTACATGCCGATCATCAAGACGGCCGTGGCGAAGCGGGTCCAGGGCGTGCAGATGTTCCCGACCGGCACCCTGCTGCTCCACGACGCCTACATCGAGGAATAGAAATCCCTAAACTGACGGGAGGACGACCGTGTCCTCCCGTCAGGTCACCAGCCGGATACCCGCCGCATGGCAAGTTACATCATCAATCGAATCCTGCAGTCGGTCGTCGTGCTGCTCGGCGTCTCCGTCGCCGTCGCCGCGATGACCCAGTTCGTCCCCGGCGACCCGGCGGTGGCGATCCTTGGCGAGAACGCATCGCCGGACGCCATCGCCGCGCTGCGTGACGAGATGGGTCTCGACGACCCGTTCTTTATCCAGTACGGGCGATTCATCGAGCGCTTGCTCACCGAAGGCAGCCTCGGAACCAGCATCCGGACCAACCGGGAGGTCCTCGTCGAGATCGGGGATCGCCTCCCCTACACGCTGTACCTGACGTTCGGCGCGGTCGCGCTCTCTGCCGTGATCGGTATCGCCAGCGGCGCGCTCGCCGCGGTCCGTCGCGGCAAGCCAACCGATGTCGCCGTCCTGGTCGGCACCACGGTCGGGCTGAGCGTGCCCTCGTTCTGGGTGGCGCTCCTGATGATCTGGCTCTTCTCGATCAAGCTCGGCTGGCTGCCGGTGGCCGGCGAGGGTTCCTGGAAACACCTCGTCATGCCCATCCTCACGCTGGCATTACCCAGCGTGGCGACGAAGAGCCGCCTGACCCGCAGCGCGATGCTCGAGGCCCTGGGCCAGGACTACATCCGCACGAGCCGCGCGAAGGGTCTCCAGGAGCGACGCGTCATGATGACGCATGCCCTTCGCAACGCGCTCCTGCCGGTGATGACCATCATCGGGCTCCAGTTCGGCGCGCTCCTCGGCGGTGCCTTCATCACCGAGGTCATCTTCGGCTGGCCCGGCGTCGGGCAGCTCGCGGTGAACAGCATCCTCCAGCGCGACTTCCCCGTCGTCCAGGGGACCGTGCTGCTGGTGACGGTCAGTTTCATCGTCACGAACCTGATCGTCGATATCCTTTACGCGTGGGTTGATCCGAGGATCCGTTACTCATGAGCACCACAACCATGACGCTCCGGGAGGCGCCGGAAACGACCAAGCCGCTCGGCAAGGCCACCCGCACCCCGCGCGAGATGTACCTGAAGCGGTTCCGCACCAGCCCGCTCTGCATCATCGGCTCGTTGCTGCTGGCGTTGCTGATCTTCCTCGCGGCATTCGGCCCCCTCCTCGCGCCGAATGACCCGATCCTCGTCAATACGCCGGATCGCTTCACCGCGCCGGGGTCCGACTATTACTTCGGTACCGACGAGTTCGGCCGCGACATCTTCAGCCGCGTCCTCTACGGCGCGAGGATCGCCGTGCAGGTCGGTATGGTCTCCGTCGTCGTCGCCTTCCTTGGAGGAATCGTCCTCGGGCTGATCTCCGGCTACTACGGCGGTTGGGTCGACACGGTGCTGAGCCGCCTGCTGGAGATCTGGCTCTCGTTCCCGGACATCCTGTTCGTGATCGCGGTCGTCGCCATCCTCGGCCCGTCCCTGAACACCGTCATCCTCGCGCTCGGGTTCCTCTCGATCCCGGCCTACGCCCGGATCGTTCGCGGATCGGTGCTGAGCGCGCGGGAGGAGACGTACGTCGAGGCCGCTCGCTCGGTCGGCGTCTCGAACACCCGGATCATGATGAAGCACATCCTGCCGAATGTCGTCGCCCCGCTGATCATCCTGTCGAGCATGCGCTTCGGAAGCGCCCTGCTCACCGGCGCCGGACTGAGCTTCATCGGGCTCGGCGCGCAACCCCCGGAGCCGGAATGGGGCGCAATCCTCTCCGGTGGCCGGATGTACATGTACCAGGCGCCGTGGATCACCGTCTTCCCCGGCCTCGCGATCGCCGTGTTCGTGCTCGGCGTGAACATGCTCGGCGACGGCTTGCGGGACGTCCTCGACCCGCGCCTGACCCGATAGCCATCCCGACCTGTCAACAGCTCAACAAGAAGGAACCACACATGACCTCAACGACCGAAACCCTCGCGCAGCAAGCGTTCACCGCCGCGATGAACGAGCATTTCGCCAACCTCGGCGGCACCGTCGGCGTGATGGTTCACGACCTCGCCACGGGGCTCGAGCTCACCTACAACCATCAGGAGATCTTCCCGACGGCTTCGACCCTCAAGTCGCCGCTCCTCTATGTCCTGTATCGCATGTCGGACGCCGGTGAGATCGACCTCACCGAGCGCGTCACGCTCAGCCACGACAATCGCGTCCCGGGCTCCGGCGTCCTCCAGGACCTCGACGAGGGGCTGCAGCCGACGATCCGGGATCTCGCCGAGCTGATGATCATCGTCTCCGACAACTGGGCGACCGATCTCGTCTACGAGCGGATCGGGAAGGAGCGCGTCGCCAGCGAGCTGCGAGAGCTGGGAATGAACAACACCCACATTCCCCTGACCATCCGTGAGATGTTCTGCGCACTGGCGGACGTCGACGCAGCCGACCCGCAGTACAATTACGCCTTCCTCAAGGATCATCTCAAGAACTACAAGTCCAGCCCGGACAACGTGGCCTACGCCTGCGACGAGCGCAACGACGTCAGCACGCCGGAAGACATGGTGAAGCTCTCGCTCGCCATCCACGAGGGCAAGGGCCTGTCGGAGGAAGCGCGCGAGGGAGTCCTCAAGATCCTGAAGGACCAGAACTTCAACACGCGCATCCCGGGCCGCCTCCCGCAGGACAACGGCATCGAAACCGCGCACAAGACCGGCTCCCTGCGCGGCATCGTCAATGACGTCGGGCTCGTCTACTCCCCGACCATCAACTACGCGGTCTCCTTCATGAGCAAGGATCAGGAAGACTCCGCCGAGACAACCGACCAGATCGCCCGCGCCTCGCGCTGGATCTGGGACTACCTCAGCGATTCCGCGTCCAACAACTAAACGCGAACCCACCTGGCGAAGTGGGCGGATGGCCGAAGGCTCTCCGCCCATCCCGCGCCAATCGCCCTCAGGCCTTACCCTGAGCAACGCCGGGGAGGCGGTATTGGTAGAAGACATACCACGCCTCCACCCAGCCTACAAAACACTCGTCATTCTGAACGCAGCGAAGAACCCAACGCGAAGCGTATCGGCCTGCACGCCCTCCTCGCCTTCTCCAATGCTCCCTCCCGTGCGGGATAACGTGCAGCAGCCGCGAATTTCATCCTGTACGGGACGACGTGCGGCGCCCCCAGACCACTGGCCCCGCACAACCGGGTCGCAATGTCGTCCCTCTGAGCCCGCCGCGAACCAAAAGACCCCGTCATCCTGAGCGAACACGAAGGACCCCACGCGAAGCGGCGCATCCGGCAACTCCTCTTCGCCATGAACCTACGCGCCTCGCAGTCCCGGTCTCTCCTCACCCCGCCCACACGCCAAGACGCCAGGTTTCCTCCTATAGAACGAAACTTGGCGCCTTGACCTCCCGAGCCGCGAAAACCCAAGATGCCCAGGTTTCCCCTCTATCCGGAAACCCGGGCATCTTGAAAAGTTGGCCCCTAAACCGTGGTGAGCCAAGAGAGCATGATCATGATCACCTTGAAGGGCCTACCCTAGGCAAGAATCGAGACAAGCCCGAGGAACCCCTCGCCCAGCTTACGATCTCCCTCGATCCGGACCACCCCACGCGCCTCATCCGGGTCAACCGCCTTCGTCGCCAGCCGCCACATCATCTCGTCACCAACCGTCACGGTCGCATCCGGCTTACCGGCATCCCCCGGCGCGAAGCGCCACCGGTCCCGCTCCCGGCGAACCCACCACGCACCGCCGGCCGGTCCCGTCGCAACCACCTTCAACAACATGCCTTCAGGCCGCTCGATCTCCCGCAACGCCTGCGGAATCCCCCATGCGAACGCCTCGAGGACCGGCCCGAAGAGATGCGGCGCGTCCACGAGCGGCCGTCCCGCCGCTTCCCGAATCTGCGCCAGATGTGACCACACCTCGGTGTACTCGCGCGCCACGTCGAGCCAGACCGGGGCCGGCTCCGGTCCCGCCCAGCCGACCGCATCCCCGATCTCGAACAGGTCGATCGTCCGGAAATACGCCTCCAGCTCCTGGCAGTACCGGTCGATCAAGTCGACAACCATCCTCGGGCTGATCCTGCGCCCTGCCACCACCCACGCCTCGTTCCACGCGTTCAGCGTGCGCACCAGGCCATCTGGCTCGGCCAACCTCGCCCCTTCAGGCGTGAACTCCGCGAAGTTTCCTGCATGGCCGTCGCGCCGGCGCGAGACATTCGAGATCAATCCGCCCGCGAGATGGACCGCGATGTCATGGATGGTCCAGCCGGGCACCGCCGTCGCGGCATCCCACTCCGCCCCGGTCAGCTTCCGCAGCATCGCCACGCCGCGCTCCCGCATCTCCGGGAAGAACGGCAAAACCTCGACCGGTGGCGGGCTCCAATCACGCACACTTCCATCCTTTCCTACAGGAACTGCCCAAGCCCTTCCCGCGGGTTCGGTTCATCCGGATCATCCGCTTCCGCGAAGCGCTCGTTCTCAGCCGACAGGGCCAGCCGCAACGACCCCAGCACCCCGAGATCCAGTACCAACCCGCCCAGGGCGGCGAACTGGTCGACCGTGAAGGCGAAGAACTGTCCGAAGAAGAGCGAGACCAGCGCCGCGAACGCGAGTCCCTGAAGCGCCGGCACGCGCCGCCCGCGGAGCATCTGGACGAGTCCGTATGCGGCCAGCGCCCCGGTCGCGATGCCGGTCAGGGTCGCGACCCACTCGATCCACGTCAGCCCGTCGGTAACGTCGAGTGCGTTGTTCCACCATGCCAGCACGCCCGCGCCCGCGATCTGGAACGCGCGGATCAGGAAGAGACCGATGATGATTCGGCTGAACCACGAATTGCTGACCGCACGCCAATAGAGATCCACCGCCTTTTCGCGCATGGCATAGACGCGCGACTGCCCCGCGCTCTCGACCAGCTCGGCATTCTCCAGGATTCGTCGGATCTCTTTGGCGAACGCTGAATCGTTCCCGCTCTCGTCGAGATGCGACAGAGCCTCCTTCTGTCGATGCCGATCCAGCTTGCCGATCGCCATCCACTGCACGCCGCGCACGGCAAGGTAGAGATGGTCGGCCTCGGTCGGCTCGCGTTTGCGGTCGAAATACCGCGCAAGCAGGTACAGCACGATAAAGACGCCGTACATGATGGAGATTGTCGGCCGGAAGAAGTAGTCGTTGTCCTGCGTGATGAACTTCCCGAGCTCGTCGATGAACGTGCCGAACCCGATACCGCCCACGAACGCGGCGATCGGCTTCCAGTTGGGATGCGTGAACAGCATCACCATCGCGAACGCGATCACCATCCCCAGCCCGCCCCAGAGCATATGGGCGATGTGCAGCGTATCGCCGCCAACCTGCGGGTAGCCGGTGAGCCAGAGATAGAGCCGGATGAGGAGCACCGTGGCGACGGACGTCACCAGCCAAATCTCCGTCAGGGCGGCGTTGTTTGGGTCGCGGATTCGATACGGGTTGCCCCGAACATCATTGTTCGTGATCGACTGCGTGAGCTGTGGGTCCATTCGCGTCCTGTCCGGTCGTATGTGCGAGCCATGTGTCAATGGTGCGCAATTGTACGTCCAGAACGCGCATTTGGAGCGCTTTCGCGCCCCTGATCACGTCTCGTTCCGGTCAGGTCGTCCCGATCCGCTCGCCCGTATCCGGATCGAACCAACGCAGCTTGTCCGGCTCGGGCCTCAGCAACAGGTCATCCCCCGGCTTGATCGGCGCATCCGCCCGCACCAGCACCTTGACCAGCTGGTCGCCGATCTGGCCGGTCACCAGGAGCTGCGAGCCCAGCAACTCGACAACAACGACATTTGCTACCAGGCCGTCCGATGGCGCGCTCCCGTCCAGCACGCGGCTCTCGATGTTCTCGGCCCGGATCCCCATGAGGACGTGTTGCCGCCCATCGGCCACGAGCGATGCCGGTACCGGGATGCTGTGACCGCCCAGCTCCGCGCGCGGCTGGCCGTCATCCGAACGGAGATGGACGTCGAGGAAGTTCATCGGCGGATTGCCAAGGAACCCGCCAACGAAACGCGTCGCCGGGTTCTCGTAGACGTCCGCCGGCGCCCCGACCTGCACGATCCGCCCCTCGCTCATGACCGCGATGCGGTCGCCGAGGCTCATCGCCTCCACCTGGTCGTGAGTGACGTAGATCGTTGTCGTCTTGAGGTCCGCCACGAGTCGCTTCAGCTCGGCGCGGAAGTTCAGGCGCAGCAGGGCGTCGAGGTTGGAGAGCGGCTCGTCCATCAGCAACACCGACGGCTGCATCACGATCGCCCGGGCCACGGCCACGCGCTGACGCTGACCGCCGGAGAGCTGGGCGGAATACCGGTCGAGGTACGGCGTTAGCTGCACCATCTCGGCCGCCCGTTCCGTCCGTTCCCGGATCTCACCTTTCGGCACCTTCTTCATCCGCAGCCCGAAGGCGATGTTGTCGAATACCGTCAGGTGCGGGAAGACGGCGTAGCTCTGGAAGACCATCGAGATGTCCCGCTTGCGCGGCGGCGCATCGGTCACATCGCGTCCACCGATGAGGATGCGGCCCGCTTCGGGGTATTCGAGCCCGGCGATCATCCGCATGATCGTCGTCTTGCCGCAGCCGCTCGGACCGAGCAGGACCATGAATTCCTGGTCGGCAATCGTCAGGTCCACGTTGTCCACCGCCCGGACCTTGCGGTCGAAGATCTTGGTGATGTTCTTGAGCTGGATCTCGGCCATCGTGCTCTCCTCCCCCTACCGGGAGACACGCCCCCACAACCCGAGGAGGTACCGGCGAATCAGGAAGATGAAGATCAGCGACGGCGCGAGCATGAACCACGCGGCCGCGAACCGGAAGTGCGGTGGCGATGACGTCAGCGTCGCCAGCACCTGGGCCGGCAACGTTCGCTCGCGCAGCGTCAGGATCACGGCGGCAAACGTCTCGTTCCAGGAAAGGACGAACGCGAAGATGGACGCCGCCGCCAACCCCGGTAGCGCCAACGGCAGTACGACCCGGATGAACGCCTGCACCGGCGTGCACCCGAGGGTCAGCGCCGCTTCCTCGAGATCGTGCGGCACGCTGACGAAGATGCTGCTCGTGACAAGGATCGTGAACGGCATCGCCAGCGCCGTATGCATGAGGGCAACGGCCCAGATCGAGTCGTAGATGCCCCAATTGATGAACGTCACGGCCAGCGGAATCGAGAGGATCACGATCGGGAACGCGCGGGTGGACAGGATGATGAGCCGGTAGGCGTCGCGCCCCTTGAAGACGTATCGCGCGATCGCGTACCCGGCCGGCGCACCGATCAGCGTCGAAAGCACCAGCGTGACGACCGCCACCAGCACGCTGTTCCAGAGTGAACCGAGGACGCCCGTCGAGTTCACGAAGAAGTCCATCGAGTCCATGGAGAACTCGCGGGGAATGAAATGCTTCGGGTATTCGCGGACAATCTCACGCGGACTGAACGCCGTGATAGTAATGAGATAGATTGGCAACAACACCCAGATCGCGAGGATCACCGCAGCAACGTAGAGCCCTGCGCGGCCAAGGATCGCGCCACGGCTACGCCTCTGCGCGCGCGGAAAATCGAGCGTCGCGTCCGGTTGCCCGGATGGGCGATCGACAGTCGTGCTCATCCCAGGGTCTGCTCCTTCCGCACCGGCACGAGCCACAGGAAGAGCACCGTGCTCAGGATCGACAACAGCAGGATCAGCGCGGCATATGCTGCCGCGACATGGGGATCACGGTAATCCTGGTACCAGCGATACGCCTCCGCCGACAGCACCGTCATCGCCTGGCCCGCCAGCGCAATGACCACCGCAAACGCCTGGAACGCGAGGATGGTACGAAGGATCAGCGCCACTTGCAGGCTTGGCCGGAGCATCGGCAGGATGACGCGGGTGGTCTTCTGCCAGAAGCTCGCGCCGAAAACATCGGCCGCTTCCAGGTAGTCCTTCGGGATGCCTTGCAGACCCGCGACAAGAATCACCATGATGATCGAGGTCGCGCGCCAGCTCTCGGCGAGCACAACGGCGAAAATCAGCCACCCTTCGCTGTCGAAGCCGAGGAAGAAGAACGGCCGATCGAGGACACCGATGCTCTGGAGGAAGCTGTTGAGCCACCCCTCCTGGGTGAAGATCGAATACCAGATGATGCCGGCGGCAAGCTCGCTGATGCCGAGCGGGATGGCGTAGATGTAGAGCCACATCCCGGAAAACTTTAGCTTCGCGTTGATCACCAGCGCCATCGCCATCGCCAGGATGAACTGGACCGGGATGATCATCACGATCAGCAGCAGCGTCGTCCACAGGGCGTCGTCGAAGCTGCGGTCGTTCAGCATCGTCCGGATCGACGACAGGCTCCAGTTGTTATCGGCATCCTGGAACGCCAACCCGAACGCCTGGAACATCGGCACGGCGAAGAACAGCGCCAGGTACAGCACCGATGGCAGCAACAGGAGATAGGGTGTCCACCGCGCGCGTCTGCTCACGTTTCACCGCCCTGTTCACAGAACCTGAGAAGAGATCATCGAGGCCGGGGACAGCGAGGACGATGCGGCCGCTCCTGTCTTACGAAGGCGGCCGCACGCCCCCTCGACACCACGTTGGCTTTCGACCCGTCGCCTACGCCTCCGGGCTCGCCTCAGCGGCCGGCATCTCGCCACCGACCTGGCAAACACCATCGCTTTCCGGATCTGGCGTCCAGCACGGCGCTCCGGCCGTGTCGAGAACCGCCTGGAGATTCTGTGCCTGTTCCTCGAGGGTGGATGGGATATCGGCCTCGTCGACTGCGATCGCCGTGAACGTGTCGCGGAAGACCTTGTTGTAGGCGCCGTTCTGCTCGCCAAGGCCGACCGGCAACAGCGACGTGATCGCGAACTCGTCCTGCGTGGTCGCGGCGATCGCGTCCGCCTCCATCTGGATGCCGGCTTCGAGATCGTCCGGCATCTCGACTTCAACCGCCGGGAAGAACGCGACTTCGCGCAGCGTCGTCAGCTGCGTTTCAGGCTGCGTCAGGTAGTCGATCAGCGCGCGGGCGCCGTCCATGTTCGGCGCTGTCTTGGGGATGGCGAGCCCGGCCAGCGCCGGCATGTGCCCCAGCCCCTCCGGGCCGCGCGGCGCCGGGAAGGTGACGAAGTCGTCCGGTGTCTCCCGCAAGGCGTTGATGAGCCGGGCGGTATGGTCCCACGCCACCATCACCTCGCCAGACTGCAGTGGCACGTCCATGTTGTTGTAGGTCAGCGCCTGGGGATTCGTGACACCCCACGCCTCCCGGAACCACTCCCACATCGTCACGGCGGAATCGCTCATGAAGGTGGTGTTCAGGCCGCCGGTGAAGCTCGGGTACGTGTAACCCTGGAAGAAGCGGTGCAGCAACCCGTCCTCGCCGGCCGGGAGGCCGAACACCGGACCGATATTCTCGTTCAGGTTCTGCGCCCACTGCAGGAGATGCTCGTACCGGAGGTCGGTCGCGAGCGCCTCCTCCGTGATCTCCTCGGGCAGGTACTCCAGCGCGTCGCGGTGCGCGCACATGATGTACGACGCCTGCATCCACGGGATGTAGTAGACGCTGTCACCACCGAATCTCGCGAGGTCGACGTAGTCCTCGATCAACCCGCGATCAGCAAGCTCATCGACGAGGTCGCTCAGGTCTTCCAGCAGATCCTGCTCGACGAAGCCCGCAAAGTCGCCATGCAAGCCACCGATGAGGCTGACCGAGCCCTCGCCGGACTGCGCCTCGGCCGCGATACGATCGGCGAACGGTCCGGGGTCTTCCGGCACGAATTCGACGGTGCCGTCGAAGTTGGCGAGGATGCTGTTTCGCATCTTCTCCGCCTCTTCGATCGGCGTCAGCTGGGATGAGAGAAAGACGATGTCACCGTCTTGCGCCCGCAGCTCACGTGCCTGGCGATCACCCGGCGCCGCGAAGGCACCCGTTCCGAGCATGGCCGCGCCGGCGCCGCCGGCGATTACGGTGCGACGATTGACCGGTCGATGGAAAAGGCCCCTGTCGAGTTGCTTCGCCATGGTGTCCTCCATGTACGTCCCGGCGACCTCGATGCGCCTTCGGGCACCGCGCGTCGCCGATCAGCCGACGCCTTCCTGGATGTGCGTGTATACAGATACTATCAGAACACCCAAGACCCCTCCCACTGCTACGATGACGCACGAAAAGGGGGACGGCAGATCTGCCGTCCCCCTTTTTGGCTGGCGTGTGGAGCCGGGCTAGTCGCCCGCCTTCGCTCCGGTCGACGCGGTGGCGGGAGCCACCTTGCCCACCTGCTTCCGCCGCTCGATCAGCTCCGGGCGTGGGACCTTGACGTTCCGCGCCAGTTTCAGCTTCTCGAGTAGCTTGATCACGATCGCGGTCGGGTCGAACTGCTTCCAGCTCATGCCGTGATAGGCCATGGCCGGGAATGCGTGATGGTTGTTGTGCCAACCCTCCCCGAAGGTCAGGGCCGCGATCAGCCAGTTGTTGCGGCTCTCGTCCTTCGTCTCGAAATCGCGCGCGCCGAAGGCATGGCAGATCGAGTTCACGGCGAACGTCGCATGGTTCAGGAAGAAGATGCGAACGAGTCCACCCCAGAGCAGACCGCCCCACCCGGCGATGAGGTACGGAATCAGCAGGCCGAGCACCAGCCAGAGCACCGTCGTCTTGTCGATGAACTGGATGACCTTGTCGTTCTCCCAGCGCTTGCCGTACTTCTCACGGTCGGCAGGCTCCCCGCTGAAGAACCACCCCAGATGGGCATGGAAGAGCCCTTCCGTCGGGCTGTGCGGATCACCCTCCTCATCCGAATGCGCATGATGCTTCAGGTGGTTCGCCGCCCAGTCGATCGGGCGTCCCTGCGCCGCCATACAGCCGAGGATCAGGAAAGTCGCCCGGATCGGCGCCGGCGTCTCGAAGCTGCTGTGCGTCAGGAGCCGGTGGAACCCGGCGGTGATCCCCATACCGGTCAGGAAGTAGCCGATAGCGAAGAGCATGAATTCCTGGAGCGAAATCCAGTCGCGAAAGAGCGTTCCCATCGCCCAGAGCGTCGCCACCAACGGTCCGATGGCCCAGACAAGCAAGACGACATTGTAGAGTGAGCCCGGGACCTTCCGGTCAAATATCTTGATGATGGCGGCCGAGAGGCCAAGCACCACGAAAGCAACAATCCACCACATTGACCCGTTTCCTCCTGGATGCGCCTATCGCATCCCAACTCGCGCGACAACAATAAAGGGCATAGATCGATCCGGAGGTACAACACGTTCCGGCTCGGGACCATTTCCAGGTTGTCACCGACCGCAGAAGTGTACGCGACAATCGCGTCCGGGAGTATCGTGTAGGGGAAGCCAGGACATAAAGCCGCGACCAGTCAATCTCTGCATCAGGAAAGAACGCCAATAAACCCGGCAGCGCACCCGTTAGTCAGCTCACCTCGTGCAGACGCGCCATGTGCGCCTGCCGGAAGCGATCTGGTTCTCGTTGAATGGACGGATGCCGGTGGTGGCGCCGAACCGCCCGACTACCTCGCGCTGCGACACCTGCATCATGCGGACGACGAGGCCTTTTATGTGCTCGAAGGCTCGCGGGCGTTCGAGCTGGCCGGCCACACCGTTCGGGTCGATGCAGGAGGTGCGGTGCTGATCCCCAAAGGCACGGTCCATACATGGTGGAACCCTACCTCGCACCCCTGCCGGTACCTGATCCTCATGACGCGGCGGATCCATGAGCTGATTGGCGCGCTTCATTTACCGGACAGGAGCCAGTCGTTTGCCGAGACCCTCCGCGATTACCAGAGCGAACTGATCGACGCCCTGTGACGGACGCGGGGTACACTTGACCCGATCACCCGACCAACGACGAACCAGAGGGGTCCATGGCGACTATCGATATCGCATCCGTCTTCGATCAGGACAACGCTCCCGGCGCCGCACTCCGCGTCAGCCCGACCGACCTGTCCCAATTCATCCGGCTCGACCAGTGCCAGCGCTACCTGCGCCTCCAGCTTCACCTCCGACAGACGGACCAGTCGTTCCTGCACGATTACGACGTCGCCCTCCAGACCATCCCGCCGATCCTGACCCATTCCGGAGCGACATTCGAGCAGTTGGTCGAATCCGCGACGCGCGAGGCCCTGCCGACTACGCGCTTCGAGCACAGCACCGGCGCAGACATTAACAACGCCGAGGTCGTGGAGATCGCCCGGTCGTTGGGCACGGGCGACGTTCACGTCGTGTTCCAGCCCCGACTCCGCGCCCACATCGGCGGCTGGCGACTCACGGGTGATGTTGACATCCTGCGGATGGAGCGCGGGACCGACGGCACGCTTCGCAGCCTCATCGCCGACATGAAATCCAGCACCGCCTCCCGGGTAGAGCACCGGCTGCAGGTTGCCGTCTACCACGAGATGCTATCCAGCGTGCTTGCCGAAGCCGGGATTCACGACGCAACCATTGAGCTCGGCATCCTCTATCGGGGTCCAGTCGAGGGCACCACTGCCGCCGAGCAGGCCGATCATGACCTCCTCCGGCGGCAACGCGAGGACGCGATGGCCACGTTTGGAACGGACGCCGGCTATCTCGAGCGCGTCGACGACGCGGCCGCCTACCTCGGCTCCGTGCAGGATCTCCTTACCGGGGACGACTCGGTCGCCCGGCGGGTACTGCACAAGGATTTCGACGAGGTTCCCTTCCATCTCACCTACAAGTGCGATGGTTGCCGCTTCAACGAGTTCTGCATGAAGCGCAGCGCCGAGACGGATGACCTCTCCCTGCTCCCGCACCTCACCGAGCAGGACAAGACGATCCTCCGCAAGCACGGCATCACCCGCGTCCAGCAAGTGGCCGAGCTCAAGGATCTGGTTGACGATGCGGAGGGGAAGCCCACGCTGGTCCCGGCCCCCGGCAAGGAAGATCTCAACCGGATGCTTGCGGTCACGTGGCCGGTCGGGCCGCACATCGACGAGCTGGTCCACCGCGCCAAACGATATGTCGGCTGGCAACACGGCAAGCGGGAGGGACTGTCCTATATCCCGAACCGGGGCTACGGCACACTCCCTTACAGCGGTCCGGACCTGCACCCGAACCTCATTCGCGTCTATATCGACGCCCAGCACGATTACTTGCACGACCGCATCTACATGGTTGGGGCGCTCGTCGTCGCGAGCAACAACGGCGTCGAGGAGCCGCACCGGCGCCGCAGTATCGTCCGGATGACGCCAGTCGCGCCCTCCTCCAACGAGATCGAGCAGGCGCTCTTCCTCGACTGGATCCGGGAGACGCTGAGAGCGATCGTCGAGGTGGCCGCGCCGGATGAAAACGGCGAACCGAACGCGCCGATTCACCTGATCTTCGTCAACCACTTCGCGCAGAAGCAGCTCCTGAACGGCCTGGGACGCTACCTCGATGCCATCCTCGGCGCGACGCCGCTCTACGACTTCATCACCCAGCTGGCGGTGTTCGACTCGCCGATCGCTTCGTTCCTCGAAAAAGAGATCCGGCAGCAGAAGAACTACCCGATGGTCTGCCAGTCGTTGCAGGCTGTCGCCGCCTACCTCGGCTTCGACTGGAACGAGGGCGTGGCCTACCGCGATCTCTTCCGCGCCCGCATGTTCGATTTCTGGCGGAAGTTCACCGCCGAGAACGAACCCGGATTGACGCCGGGCATTCGTGGCTGGTATACGGGCCGGGCACGGTTCAACAGCCAAATCCCCCTGGAATACGCCTACGCCGCCTGGGGCGACCTCGTCCCGGAGCACGACCCGGATGCCCTCGCCTTCTACGAAGCAGCAACGCCGGAGCTGATGACCGGTTTCCATGCCCGGCGGCTGGAGGCGATGGAGCACATCGCGAAGGACTTCAAGGGCAACCGGCAAACCCAGCTCACTTCGTTCAGCCTGCCTGATCTCGACCAGTTCGAGCAGCGAGCTCCCACACTGGCGCATGCCCTCGACGAATTCATCACCATCGAGCGCTTCGTCGACCTTACGGCATGGAAGAGCGAGCGCCTTGCACCTCCCGAGCAGCGCGTCCTCAATGGCGTATCGATGATCGTTAGTTACGAGGAGGAAGACCAGGAACCAGGCATCGCCGAGCGAAACCGGGACAACGAACATCGCCGCCAGCTCTATGACCAGTTCACTGCCGAGTTCCTCGCCGCCAACCCGCACCGCAAGCGTGCAACGCTCACTCCCGAGCAGAAGGAAGCGTCGGCGTGGAGCCATGACGGGATGCGGTATCGGCTTCGGCTGGAAACGGCGAACCTCGATTGCAGCCTGGACGATGCCCTGAATCTCTCCACCCTCAAGCCTGACTCCCGCATGGTCCTGGCGAAGCGGTGGGATGTGGATTCCCGCCTGCCGGAAACGGAGCAACGCCGGTTCACGACGACGGCGAAGCAGCTGCTCTACGCTCCGCGCGTCCAGCTGGTCGACATCGTGGTGGATCGAGACGAGCACGCACGGGCGGTCAACGCGTACGCCGTCGTTGAAGCTGCCGGAGGCGGTGGCCGCGACAATCGCGGATTCCTCTTCGGCGCCCGTCCTCTCCCCCCGCTGGAGCCGGGAGAGGTCTACACGCTGGAGCCCGACCCGAACGACATTAACGGCTTCTGGCAGGCAAAGGTGACTGACGGCCTGATCGAGGGCGGCGAGAACATGCTCTACAACTATCTCGCCGGGAACCCTTTTTCCGTCCCCATTGTCCCGTCGCCGGAAGCGGCGCAGGGGCAACAACGGTTTATGAACGGTCTCGTCGCCCTTCACGAGATCGGAGCGATGCATGCCTTCGAGCAGAGCAAGCACGATTTCATCGGGTCACACGGCGACGATCCCGTCCTTGTCGTCCAGGGACCTCCAGGGACCGGCAAGAGCTTCTCGACGGCGTATGCGCTCCTCGCCCGAGTCCAGGGCGCGATGGCCGCCGGCACGACCTGTCGCGTCTTCCTGAGTTGCAAGACACACGCGGCGACCGACGTCCTGCTCCGCAATGTCCGCCATGCGCAGGAGACGCTGCATGGTCTCTTCCTGAAGCACCCGGAAGTGATGGCGCGCTTTTTCGACCGCCGTCTCGTCGACGTGCCACTCTTCCGTCAGAGACCACGCGGGGAGGTCGATGACGGCATTACGCCCTTCCCCCGCGAGATGAAGGAGCGTGAGGTCGTCGACACGATCGTCGGGCAATCCTGGTGCGTCGTTGCCTCCACGCCGGGCGGCATCTACAACATGATGAAGAAGGACCTTTTCGGCCATGACTTCGTCGACTGCGTCGTTCTCGACGAGGCGTCCCAGATGTCGATCCCGGAGGCGATCATGGCGACCTTGCCGCTGCGGCCCAACGGCCGGCTCATCGTCGTCGGCGATCACCGCCAGATGCCGCCGATCATCAGTCACGACTGGGCGAACGAGGCACGACGGACCTTCCAGCAGTTCAAGTCATATGAATCGCTCTTCGTCAGCCTGCTGGAGCTCGATCCACCGCCGCCGAAGATCAATTTCGAGGAAAGCTTCCGGCTCCACACCGATCTCGCGGAGTTCCTCCGCAAGGAGATCTACCAGCAGGACAAGATTCACTATCACTCTCGCCTGACGACCGTGCTCCCAGACATCCCGCACGAGAATTCGTTCGTCGATGCCGTGCTGAATCCGAATCATCCGCTCACGGTCGTCGTCCATGATGAGCGGGAAAGCCAGCAGCGGAACACGTATGAGCAGGACCTTATCGCGCCGATCCTCGAGGCACTCTCCAGCGAGGAGACCTACGGGCTGACGCCGGAAAAGGGGCTCGGCGTCGTCGTTCCGCACCGCGCCCAACGCGCCGCGCTCCAGGGGAGCATGGAGCAGCTCGTCCGGCGCGATCCGGAGACGCAGGCGATCACCCTGTCCGCCGTCGATACCGTCGAGCGGTTCCAGGGAGACGAACGGACAGTCATCATGGTCAGCGCGACGGAGAGTGACCCTGAGTACCTGCTGATGACCGGTGATTTCCTGCTCGACCCTCGTCGCCTGACGGTGGCGTTGAGTCGCGCGAAGCAAAAGATGATCCTTGTCGCGTCGCGCTCGATCTTCGAGGTTTTCAGTGCCGACGAGGAGACATTCCGGAACGCACAGATGTGGAAGAACCTGTTGCGGTCCACCTGCACCGTGCAGCTCTGGCATGGGGAGCATGAGGGCCGGCCGGTGACAGTGTGGGGCAACGCGAAGGACAGCCCTGTGTAACGCTCCGGGCCCGCGCAGGCGATACTATGGTGAGCCACCACAATGCGCCGAAGCAGGTCCGGAGGTCGCCATGACTGTTAGCGCACGGGTCCTTAACAGGCCGGATTCCCACGACGTGACCGTGAGCACGCACGGTCGCGCCCGCTCGTTGACACTACCGCCGAAGAACGGCGAGCGCGGCAGCGATGTGAACGGCGGAGAATTGTTGTTCCTCGCCCTCGCGACCTGTTACTGCAACGATATTTATCGGGAGGCGGCGAATCTCGGGATCGACGTCTATGAGGTCGATGTCGAAGCGGTCGGGGATTTCGGTGGCATCGGCGAACCGCCGACGAACGTCCGGTACCACGTTCGCATCGTTGCCGACGCGCCTGAGCGGGAGATCCGCGCGCTCATGATGCATACCGATACAGTGGCGGAGATCCAGAACACCCTGCGCGAGCGCGTCCCGGTTCGGCTTGGGCACTGCGAGGCAATCTCCGTCACCCGATAGCAGGGGCAAGGCAAGCGCTCGTCCTTCCCTCTAGGCCATTCCCCCCGGCGCGTTCCCTCCTGACGGCCGGGCTCGTCACTCACTCCCCAAAATAGGCGACATGCCGTCGATAAGATGCGTGACTACGTCAAGTAGATATGGTAAGCTGACGGTGTTTTCTACCGAGCCTTTTCCGACTTCCTGGACAGCACGTCTCGCCAGGTTGGTATCAGATTGTGCCCTCGAACACGGCGGATCGATCCAGCAGCGCGCGTTCCCGCAGGTGCGGTCGGGCCCATATGCATAGGGAGTAAAGCGCAGACATGCCTGGGATCATCCGTAATCTCAATCGCAGGGAGTTCACGGCAACGGCGGCTGCAACAGCAGCGGCAACGGCCCTGTCCGTCCAACCACTCTCCGGTCAGGAAGCCACGCCGGCCGGGTCGGCATCCAATGCAGGCACGGACATCCAGGTCGACGTCGTCGCCACTGGCCTCGCCGATCCACGCTTTATCACGACGGACGGCAACACCGTCTACTTCACCGAGTCCGGAACTGGCGGCGATACGGCCGTCTTCGAGATCGCCGGTGAGGGCACGCCGGAACCCACCTCGCCGGTAAGCCAACGCGGTACGACCGGCAAGGTCTCCCGTCTCGATGCAGACGGGACGGTCACCGTCGTGGCCGACGGCTTCCAGAGCTACACGTTCGGCGGAAACGGCGAGATCGTTGGCGCGGCGGGCATTGCGCTCGATGGCAACGGCAAGGCCTACGTCGCCGTGGGAGCGCCGGGCCCGTTCATCGCCCACATCGAGCTGACCGGTGAAGAGAACGCCCTCTTCGAGATCGATCTTGCATCCGGCGAGAAGCGCCTCGTCGCCGATCTCTCTCCGTGGGAGATCAACGAAAACCCGGACCCGATGACGATCGACTCCAACCTGTACGGCTGCGCATATCGCGAGGGCGTCGTCTATATCGCGGATGCCGGCGGGAACTCGATCCTCGCCGTCGACGTCGATTCAGGCGAGATCTCCACCTTCGCGGTTCCTGGCGGCTTCGAAGCGCCATTCCTCGGAGACGCAGGCAACCCGCTGCGGCAGGGCGAGAATTCCATCGACTCCGTCCCCTCCGGGATCGCGCTCGGTCCCGACGATCGCTTCTACGTGACCTACGTCACCGGCGGTCCCTTCCCGGCCGGCTTTGCCCCGATCGACGCGTTCACTGTGTCGGGCGAGCGCAGCACCTTCGCCTCGGGTCTTTCGATGGTCACCGACGTCGCCTTCTCCTCCGACGGCACCGCCTACGCGGTCATGCTCTCGACCGATTTCATCAATGGCGCCCCGGGCGTGGTTGTCCGGCTTTCGGAGGGTGGCGACCACACGGTTGTGCTCGACGGTCTCCAGGTGCCGAACGGCATCGCGTTCGACGCCAATGACACGATGTACCTGACCCACAAGGCCTCTTTCCAGCCAATTGACGGTGGCGAGCTCCTGCGCGTCACCGGGGTGACCTCCGCCACCGGGTACCCGTTCGCCCTGCCCGGAGACGCCGAGGCGGACGCGACGCCACTGACCGAGTCCAGCGATGCGACACTGGCCGTCCATGTCGAAATGGGTGATATGTACTTCGAGCCCGCCGAGATCACCATCCCGTCCGATACGGACGTCGTCTTCACCTTCGAGAATGTTGGTTTCATGCAGCACGACTTCTTCATCCACGAGCCGGAGGTCAACAGCGGGGTGCTCGCCGGCGGGCAGACGGCGGAGACCATCCTGAACATGCCGCCGGGCACCTACGAGTTCTGGTGCACGCAGATCGGCCATCGCGAGGCCGGGATGATCGGTACGCTGATCGTCGAGTAACGGGTCCTGCGGACGACGCGACATGAAGGCCGGGCGAAACAAAGGTTCGCCCGGCCTTCATCGTTCACGGTTGGCGAAACGGACGACCAATTGATCGCCTTGCTACGATGAATTTGGCAGAGCTTATGTTATGCTCATTGTTGACTCAGTCACATGTCGTCACCCTGAGTGGCGATCGCATCTGGCGAGCCTCCGGGTCCCACATGTCGCGCCGAAAGTACGGCGCTTCCTCTATCTGCTGTGCTCATCGAGAGCTGGGAGAAACGCATGTCCAGGGAATCTACAACCGTGAGCAAGATCCATCTCGATCGACGTCAATTCTCGGCCGTGGCGGCCGCGACTGCCGCGACGGCCGCATCCAGCCGGGCACTGCTCGGTCAGGAAGCGACACCGGCGTCAGAGGACGCGGGAGCCGCCTCCGAGGTCCAGATCGAGGTCCTTGCCTCGGGGCTCCTCGACCCGCGGTTCGTCGCCGTCGACGGCGAGACGATCTATGTGACAGAAGCGGGTAATGGCGGCGAGACCGAGGTGTTCGAGGTCGCTGGCCAGGCCACCCCGGCGCCTGCCGCGCCGATCAGCATGCAGGGCTACACGGGCAGACTCTCCAGCGTCGACGCAGATGGCACGGTCACGGCGATCGTCGATGACTTCATCAGCTACACCTTTGGCGGTAACGGTGAGATCGTCGGCGCGGCAGGAGTCGCGATTGCCGACGGCAAGGCGTACGTCACCGTTGGCGCGCCCGGTCCGTACGTTGGCGTGATGAACCTGACCGGCGAGGAAGGCGCGCTCTACGAAGTCGACCTCGCGACCGGTGAGAAGCGGGTCGTTGCCGACCTTGCCGCGTACGAGATCGAGAACAACCCGGATCCGGTTGCAATCGACTCGAATCTCTTCGGTGTCGCGGTACGTGACGGTATCGCGTATGTCGTCGATGCCGGCGGGAACTCGATCCTCGCCGTCGACATCGCGTCCGGCGAGATCAGCACCTTCGCGGTGACCGGCGGCCTCGAGGCTCCGTTCTTGCCGGAGTCTGGCAACCCGATGCGCGGCGGCGAGATGGAGATCGACTCCGTTCCGTCTGGCATCAAGGTCGGCCCGGACGACCGTCTGTACGTCAGCTACGTCACCGGCGGCCCGTTCCCGCCGGGTCTCGCCCCGATCGACGCCTTCACGATTGACGGTCAGCAGGAAACCGTTGCATCCGGCCTGACGATGGTCTCCGACATCGCCTTCGGGCCGGACGGCCATCTCTACGCCTGCGTGATGTCGACCGATATGGTGAACGGCGGCCCCGGCCAGATCGTCCGCGTCATGTCCGACGGGAACCATCTCGTCGTCGTGGATGGCCTGATGCTGCCGAATGGCATTGCCTTCGACGCGGATGGCCACCTGCTCGTCACCAACAAGGCATCGTTCGCTCCCGAGGGTGGTGGTGAGCTCCTGCACATCTCCGGTGTGATCGAGGCGGCAGGAACACCGTTCGTCGTCCCGCAGCCGGAAGCATAGGGTTCGGTAGAAGAAGACAGCATACGGCCGGCTCCGGGATTACCCGGACGCCGGCCGTTCGCTTGCCGGCTCGTATCTCTCCGCTGACAGGAGCCTGCCACCAATGACGTAGACCGCGAGCGCAGCGGCCATGAGGAGCACGACTCCGGAATACAGCGTCCGCGTGCCGAGCACATCCAGCAATGCTCCGCCAACCAGCGATCCGGTGATATTGCCGAACCCGAACGACATGGTGCCGAGCAATGCCTGCGCCGTCGCCGCAAGCTCGCCGCCCACCAGGCGATGCGCGAGGTTCACCGACGCGACGAGGAACATCGCGAACGACAGCCCATGGAGCAACTGGGACGCGATGACCCATCCGGCATCCGGAGCGACGGCGAGCATCGAGAAGCGAACGATATAGGCAACGAGCGCGATGATGATCATTCGACGCGCCCCGATGCGGCTCATGATGAGCGTCCCGAACCCGATGACCGGCAGCTCGCTCATGGCGCTGACCGCGAAAGCAGTGCCGACGACATCCGTGCCGCTCCCGAGGCTACGGATATGGATGCCGAGATACATGTTCAGGATCGCGACGCCGGACGCCATCATGTAAGCCACGAGCAGAAGCAACAGGAAGGGCTTCCTCGACCAGATCGCGCCGACGCCGTCCATGATCCTCCGTGGCCGCCGCTCACCAAGGCGAGGGAGCAGGAACACCGCCCCGAGCGCCAGCATGTGGCACACGGCGTAGGCGTAAATGAATCGGTTCGACATCCCGCCCGCCATCACCGCGCCCATGATGAGCACCATGACGGTGAATCCAATCGAGCCGAAGATCCTGAGCACCCCATAACCGTGGCCGCCCCGCTCCGCGACGGAGACCGCATAGCTGTCCATGAGCGAGGGAACGGGGACCAGTGCGAACGCGAGGATGCCAAGGGTGAGCAGGAACGGCAGGTAGGACGTGATCTGCGCCAGCGCGAGCGACACCACCGCGGCAATGGCGAGAACGGTCCGGAGAATCGCCCGGTGCGCGGAGAGCGCGTCCGCGGCCATGCCCCAGAACGGTCCGGTGAGGGCAGTCCCGAGCGCCGGCAAGGCGGTCAGCAGGCCCAGTTCGATGCCGCTGAATCCGAGATGTTGGTAATAGAGCGCCGTATAGGGAGTGAACGCGCCGACGCCGGCGTAGAACCAGAAGTAACCGGATGCAATCGTGGCGCTTTCCGGATGGATTCGCCGACCGCGCCATAGGCGTCGTTCGGATAACAGTGTCTGCATCAGGCGTTGGGTCCCGTGGGGAAGCGGTGTGGCGCCCGCGCGCCGGAAGAACCGCCCCGCGTCATTATCGCCGGAAACGCGGGAGGGCGTTAGCCCGATCCGGACCATGGCACCCCGTGTGCAGGTAGGGGCACATACGGGTGCCTGAGAAGGCCCCATCCAGTCAGCACACGGAGGATGCACGCATGTCTGACGATCATAGCCCCGGCGATGCCCGCAAGCCCTACTCCGATATCGGTGGCCCGCAGGCGCGCCACGCCGAGACGCATGACGTTCGCAGGGAGCAGCAAACCAATCCAACCGGTGCCGACCCAGTTGACGAGAGCTTCGCGGAAGACATCGCGGAGCAAACGCCGCAACGCGTCCGCGAGCAGCATCTGGAGGCGGACGCCGGCAGTTCCGACAAGCGGGTTGGGAAGCTGTTGCCAGAGCTCACCGGCGACCAGCTCTCCCAACTCTCGATCCTCGAGCCGGGCACGCCGCTCGAGCAGGGTGCCGTCTATCTCGACCTTGATGATCGGGAGAAGGGGCCATTCAAGGCAATCGGTGGACAGGAGATCGGCGCGAAGCAGCGAATCATCGCCAAGAAGATGACCGACTACGAGCTCTGGAACGAGATTGCCGGCCGCGACGACGAGGCGAGCATCGAGCGCCCGGAGACGACGTAACCGCCAACCCGCCGGGTGGGAAGCGAATGGAGTCACGCAACAGGAAAGCGGCCTGCCGCAGATGGCTGGCCGCTTTCCTGCGCAGTTCAGGGCATGTCGTCCGACTCGTCATCGTCGACCTTACGCCAGACGATCTGCCACGGATCGCCCCCAAGCGTGGCAAGGGTGATTTTCCACGGCTCGATTCGCAGCAGGCCCGTATTCTCGTGGTCGGGAGATCCGAACATCGGCTCGGGATCATAACCGAGCGGCTCCGGATTGGATTTGAACAACTCCCACACCCGTCGCCTCACCTCCGGATCCTCTTCCCAACCGGCAATGGCTTCGACGTACACGGGATTCACAACATCCGAGACATACGCCAGGGAGACGTACGGATTCTTCGCCAAATGCAACCGCTTCACCGAATTCCGATAGGTCAGTATCCAACCGGTATCTCCTTCCCAGTTCGGATGCAGGAGCCGGTTTGCCGGACGTCCGTGTGTATCCACGGTCGCCACCGCGCACCAGACCATCTTGTCGATGCGCTCGCGAAACGCCGGCTCGATCTCTGAGAAATCGGTCAAGTTCCGGATGGTCATGCCATATCCTCGTCGATATCACGAAAATCTCGTCACAATGGCGCCCCGGCTTCATCATACAGCGCGCGCCTGCCGGGAGGCTCCGCGCAGGGGACAGTGAAGCGATGCCCCGACAGGTGGGGCACCGCCTCCTCTGCATGTATATGATGATGCCCCTATGCTTGCGCGTCGCCTTCCCGGCCCTGTCCCTCATCGGCCGTGGCCTGCGCTGCCTCACCCGCGAGGACGCCGACGCCAACCGCCGCGGCAGCGATCGCCGCAAGGGAATCCGGCACCTTGATGCCCAGCATGTGATCCAGCGAATACCGACCCGGCGAGACCATCGCGAGAGCGAACGCGACGGCGATATTCGTCACCGGCAGCTCGGCGCCGCCTTCCGTTACCCAGATCGGCTTGCCGGAATGGCCGACCCGGGCGGCCGTCACCATCGCGCCGATCGTCGCGATCGGGCCAAGAGGATGCATCAGGCCCGCCGCGGTCATCACGCCGCCACCGAACTCCGACGCTCCCGCAAGGAGCGCCCACTGGGTCCCCGGCTTTAAGCCCATCGATTCGAGCCAGCCGGAGGTTCCCTCCAGGCCCGGACCACCGAACGATCCGAAGAGCTTCTGCGCTCCATGCCCCGCGAGGAGGCCACCAACGGTTGCGCGAACGACAAGGACCCCGAGATCTCGCTTCCGGCTATTCCGGCGCGCCTCTGACCGGCTGAACATGCCCATGCTGCGCCTCCTTTCCGGTCTGGTCGCCGAACGTGCACAACATATGCCATTGTCAGGTGCCCTGGATGTTGAGCGTCAGCCCACCGTCCGCGAAGAAGGAGCTGCCGGTGATGTAGCTGGATTCGTCCGACGCCAGGAAGAGCGCGACATTGGCGATCTCCTGCTGCTCCCCTGCTCTCCCCATCGGGATCCGGGCCTCGGCCTGCTCTGCGGCCTCCGTGTCATGCAAGGTAGAGACGGTCATCGGCGTCGCGATCATGCCGGGGGCGATGGTGTTGATGCGGACACCCTTCGGCGCCAACTCCAGCGCCATCGTCTTCGTCACCATCTTGAGACCGCCCTTCGCACCGCAATAAGCCGCCGCGCCCTCCTGCGGGATCGCTTCATGGACGGATGTGACATTGATGATGGACCCTTTCCCCTTCCCGGCCATGTGCTTCGCGGCCTCGCGGGCCAGGATGAACGGGGCGACGAGGTCCACATTGATGACGTTCACGAACGTCTCGGTGTCGATATCGAGCGACGACTCTTCGCCCTCGCCTTTCCCGGCGTTGTTGACGAGGATGTCGAGATCGCCAAGCCGGGCAATCGTCTCCGCGACGAGACGTTCCGCCGCCGAGGGATCCGAGAAGTCCGCCTGGAAGATCTCAACCCGGCGACCATGCTGGCGAATACCTTCCGCCACCTGCTCCGCGCCGCGCTCGTCCGTGTTGTAGTGGACGGCAACGTCCGCCCCTTCGCGGGCGAATGTCAGCGCCGTCGCCCGCCCGATTCCACTATCCGCGCCCGTGACGAGAGCGACGTACCCTTCGAGACGCATGCGGTTCTCCTTCGTTCAGCTTCCGTGTTGAACAAACACGAAGGCAGCCGGGTTGCCGGGTGCCTCTCACAAACGATCGGCCCCGGGATTCCGGATCAGCCCTGGTTCCCGCCCTTGGCGAGCGCTTCTCGCGTCAGCAGCGGAATACTCTCTTCGAGCCACGTCGCCATCGCCTGCTCTTCTGCCAGGATGCCCTCGAGCCGGGTCGCGATCCCGGAAAGCCCCAGCTCGTTCGCCGCGACGATGAGCGACTGGTAGGATGCGATCTCCATGTGCTCTGCGGAATAGTCGTTGAGCGCTGCCTTGAGGAGGTCGTCCTTCGCCGCTCCCGGCATCATGCTCTGGATCTTGCCACCGATGGTTCCCATCGCATCCTTGACGCTGGACGGACTCTCTCCCAGCTCCTGCAAGCAACCTTCGAGCGTTTCCGCATGCTGCTTCGTCTGCTCGAGGTGCCGCTCGATTCCCTGCTGCACAGCGGGATGGTCCGCCGCGACCTTTACCTGCTCCTCGAGCGTGGCGGCAAGGGTCTTCTCGAAGGCATGCGCATCGTTCAACCAGGCAATGAAGAGCTTGTTATCTGCCATGATGAGTTTCGCTCCTTGTGTTGGGTCTTCCGGTCCCTGACAGGGTCCCCACCTTGCGGGGCAAGATCGATACCTCGCGCAAGGCAACGTCTTTCCATCCAGGAACGCCTGTGCAAAAACCCTGGTGAAGGCGATGTCGAAACGACAGATCACCTCCTTCCGCTTCGGAATTATCGCGAGATACATGACGACATCGTCCTGCCGATTCGACCTGATGCGCGCCGGTCACGAACGTGATACGAGGGTATTAATCTGAATCACCGAATAATCGTCAGGTGCACACCAAGACCATGCGTTGCCGAATCCCGACCTTTTGAGTAGGGTATAGTCGATTCCGGCACACGCAGTCGGTCTTCATGGATCCATGTCCCGAGTCGATCCGTACAAACCGGGAGATAAAGCGCCCGTGGCAACAGCACCAGCGGCCATACCATCGACACCGAGCCTCGCAACAGACCGGCTCTCCCTCGGCTACGGCGACCGCACCATCGTCGAGGACCTGACCATCGAGCTGCCGCGCGGCAAGATCACCGCAATCGTGGGCCCGAACGGATGCGGCAAGAGCACATTCCTTCGATCGCTTGCCCGGTTGTTGCGTCCTGCCGAAGGCACAATCCTGCTGAACGGAACGGATATCCAACGGGCTCGGACCAGGGAACTGGCCCGCGAGCTCGCGATCCTGCCGCAATCACCGCTGACACCCTCCGGTATTACCGTCCGCGAGCTGGTCGCGTATGGGCGCTTCCCGCACCAGGGACTTCTGCGCTCCGCCTCGCGAGACGACCGCGAAGCCATCGATTGGGCGCTCGAGGTCACGAACATGACATCGATGAGCGACCGCGAGGTCGACTCTCTGTCCGGCGGTGAGCGCCAGCGGGCCTGGATCGCCATGTCGTTGGCCCAAAAGACGGATGTCCTCCTTCTCGACGAGCCGACGACCTACCTCGATATCCATTACCAGATGGAGGTTCTTTCGCTCGTTCGCGACCTCAACCTGAACCACGGCATCACCGTGGGCTGGGTTCTACACGACCTCAACCAGGCCGCCGCGTACAGCGACAAGATCATCATGCTCCGGGACGGCAAAGTCGTCTGCCAGGGCGAGCCGCACCGGGTCATGACCCCATCGTCCATCCACGACGTCTTCGGCATCGATTGCAGCGTCATCCAGCACCCGATGGGCAACGTCCCGGTCTGCGTCCCGAACGGCTTTTGCCCATTGCTGGCCCGCACACCGCGTCAGGACAGAGAAGCGACAGGCAACCCGATATCCATGCCTGCCGATTAAAGGCACCAGAGACAGCGCACAAATCGTTGATTCCGGCCCACGCAGGACCGGGCAGGACTGTTACGCCCTGGAACAGGAGGAGCAGGATCCGTTCGCGAACACGTCCGTCAGACCGAAGTCGACTCATGTACGATCGATGAGGAGCACCCGATGCACACACCACGATGGAACCGACGTCAGATTATCACCGCCGGCGCCGCGCTCGCGAGCAGCAGCGCATTCGCCCGTTCCACCCTGGCCCAAGACGCCAGCCCCGCGGCATCGCCAGCAGGTGGTGCGCAGTACCCGTTGACGGTGTCCCACGCTGGCGGCGAGACCGTCCTTGAGCAGGAGCCGCAACGCATCGTGGCTCTGGAGTGGAGTCTCGTCGAGGACCTGTTGGTGCTCGGTATTCAGCCAGTAGCCATTGCGGATGTCGATGGGTTCCGCACCTGGGTCACCATCGAGACAGAGCTTGCCGACGATGTCCAGGATGTCGGCCTTCGCCAGGAGCCGAGCTTGGAATCCATCGCCGGCGCCGAGCCGGACCTGATTCTCGGGACCGCCGGGCGGGACATGCCGATCTACGACCAGCTCAGCGGGATCGCGCCGACCATCCTCGAAACAGAATTCCCGACAGAAAAAGGTGTCACTCCGCTGGATGACCTTCGCCAGCGCCTGCACCGGGAGGCCGGCTACCTCAACCGGCACGCCGAGGCCGAGGCGGCGATCGGGGCTATGGACGCGACAATCGATGAAAAGGCTGCTGCCATCGACGATGCAGGACTCACCGGCGCGCCGTACGTGGTGATCCAGGGGTATACGTCGGAGAGCGCTCCCGTGTGGCGCATCTTCACCGACCAGGCCCTCGTCGGTGACGCGATCTCAGCGACCGGTCTCGTCAACGCTTGGACCGTTGATGGAGGCGACTGGGGATTCACCACGAACTCGGTCGAGAACTTCATCGAGCTCCCGGAAGACGTCAATGTCTTCTACATCGTCAACGACACCGACAACATCGTCGAAGGTGTCCTCGCCGACGACCCGATCTGGCAGTCGCTTCCGTTCGTTCAGGAAGGCCGGTTCTTCCCGCTTGGTGGCGACACATGGACCTTCGGCAGCACCGAATCAGTCCAACGCATCGTGAACCGCTCGACGGAGCAGATCACCGGCACGGCGCAAGACGCCTAGGCAGGAACGCACGAGCGGCATGCAGACCATGGCCCACCCCGCACACGCACAGACGACCGACGTCGCCCGGACGCGCCTCGCACCGGCAGCGATCGTCCTGCTCCTTGGACTGATCTCGCTCGCGACACTGGTGGTGATCCATGTTCGCCAGGGTGGCGCCACAATTTCACCCGGGGAGATCGTCGATGCGATCGTCGCGCCCGACGGGAGCCCCGTTCACCAGGTTGTTCGCCACGCCCGGCTCCCCCGCGTGGCCGCCGGTATCGTCGCCGGCGCCGCGCTGGGGATCTCCGGCGTCCTGCTCCAGGCCGTGACGCGCAATCCACTGGCGTCGGCAAGCACGATCGGCGTCAATGCCGGCGCGTACCTCGCCGTGGTTGCGGCGGCGATCTTCGCTCCCGGCTTGCTCGCGTTTTCTTCGCCGCTCGTGGCGTTCGGCGGTGGCCTCGCCGCCGCGATCGTCGTTTATGCCCTCGCCGCCGGCTCTACCGGGACACCGACCAGGCTGGCACTGGCAGGGATGGCGATCACCCTCGGGCTCGGCTCACTAACGTCCACCCTAATCCTCTTCAACGAGTACACGATCAGCGGACTCTATTTCTGGGGCTCCGGCACCCTGATTCAGCAGGGCTGGAGCACGCTCGACGGGACTTGGTTCTGGATCGCGCTCATCGGCGTACTTGTCACCATCGCCCTGGCACGTCCACTCGACCTGCTCGGCCTCGGCGACGATGCAGCCACGTCGCTCGGGCAAAACGTCGGGGTCATCCGGATGACCTCAACGATGCTCGGGGTCATGGCGGCGGCGATCGCCGTGTCCATTGCCGGCTCGATCAGCTTCGTCGGACTGATCGCGCCACATCTCGTGCGACTCGCGGGCGTCCGGAGGCACCGTTGGCTGATCCCGGCATCAGCGCTGTGGGGTGCGGTGATCCTTGTCGGCGCGGATGTAGTCGGACGCTGGTTCGCCGGCCAATACAACGAAGTTCCAGCCGGCATCTTCACCGCGTTGGTAGGCGCGCCGTGGATGATCTGGCTCGCCCGCCGCGTCGGGAGCCAGCGTGGCGCCGGGGCACTCCAGGCCGAGGCACTCGTTCCGTCGAACCGGCCGGCCCGGCAGTGGATCGCGTGGGCCGGAGCCGGCGCAGTGCTCGCAACGATGATCTTTGCGGCACTATTGTTCGGCGACCGTGACCTGACGCTGATGGATGTCCTGCGGTCGCTGACCGGTAACGCGCCGGATAGCGTGACAAGCGACACCGTCCTCCATTACCGGATGCCGCGTATGTTGGTCGCCGGAATCGCCGGCGCCGCGCTCGCTGTCAGCGGCCTGATCGTGCAGGGTGTGGTCCGGAACCCGCTCGCCGCCCCGGACCTCGTAGGCATCTCCCCGGGAGCGAGCGTCGCCGCTCTGGTCGTCCTGGTCGTCTTGCCGGAGGTGCCGATCGGCCTGCTGCCATTCGCGGCCTTTACCGGCGCGTGGATCAGCTTCCTGATCGTCTACGGGCTATCGTGGTCCCATGGCGTCTCCCCTACTCGTCTGGCACTCGTTGGCATCGGTGCTTCGGCCGCCGCCGGGGCGATCACGAACCTCATCATCATCAGGAACCCGATGCAACTCTCGACGGCGCTGACCTGGCTTTCCGGCAGCACCTACGCGCGCGGGTGGAACCAGCTCTTCCAACTCCTGCCATGGATCGTCGTCTTGCTCCCGCTGGCGTGGATCGCCAGCCGCTGGCTCGATCTCTTCGCGCTCGGCGAGGATGCGCCCCGGTCGCTGGGCATGTCGCTTGATCGGACTCGCCTCGCGACGCTCGCGATCGCCGTTGCGTTGGCCGCGTCGGCGGTCTCCGTCGTCGGCGCGATCGGCTTCATTGGCTTACTCTCCCCACACGCGAGTCGGATGCTGGTACCGAACCGCCATCGGCTGCTCATTCCGTTCTCTGCGCTCACCGGCGCCGCGTTGCTGATCGGAGCTGACACTGTCGGGCGGTCGCTCATGGCGCCAGACGAGATCCCGTCCGGACTCGTCGCCGCCGCGCTCGGCACGCCCTACTTCCTCTGGCTACTCTGGCGCTCCCGCCGCATCAGGTATGGACGATGACCACGAACAACGAATCGACAAGACAGCGCATGACCTTCTGCTCCACGGTCTCGGAAGCGGCGGGAGAAGACCCGGCCGGGTCATCGTGGGCCGTCCGCCGCTATATCCTCTTCGAGCTGCCGCTTCCGTGGCCGGAGAACTCGCTGCAATCCCGCAATGCGCCGGAAGGCCTCGAGGACTTCATGTGGGAGATGTATCGCGAGCTTCCCGAACCCTGGGGAATGATCGGCATCGCGCCGGATCCGGCATACAGCGTCGACGGCATGACACTGATCTTCGACCTGCAACAGCGGGACGGCCTTGCCAGCACCTATCATCGCGATACCTACCTCGTCCCGAGCGGCGAAACCGTGCGTTACCTGCGCCTGCTGACATTCGAGCCGGAACATCCCGACCTTATCGCCGCCCGACAGCCGGACGACCAGCGTTCGCGCGACTTCTTCATCTGCACGCACGGTTCGGTCGACGCCTGCTGCGCGACGATGGGGTACCCGATATACAAGCTGATGCGTGCCATGGCTGACCGGGCTGCAGAGCCGGTGCGCGTGTGGCGCTGCACCCACTTCGGTGGCCATCGCTTCGCGGCAACGGCGCTCGAAGCTCCGAACGGTCGGTACTGGGGCCGGCTCAAGGCCGATATGCTGGCGAACCTCGTCCACCGCCGGGTCGCATCGAGCGACCTGCGCCCGTATTACAGAGGATGGGCCGCGCTCCCCGAGCCGTTGTGGCAGATCGCCGAAGCCGAAATCTTCGCGCGCGCCGGCTGGGGATGGCTGGACGCGACCATTACCGGCGTCGAAGGCGCTGCGACCGAAGAGGAGGGCGGAGTGCTTTCCATCGCGTTTACCCACCGTTCCACCGGTTCCGGAACCATCGACGTGGAGATCTCGCCAGCGGGAGTCGTCCAGACGATGGATACGACCAACGACGAGCATCTGCGCGAGGCACGACAGTACACGACCCGCATCGTTCGTCAGGAGCCGGCCGGCTACCTCGACGCGATCGCCGAAGCCCTTCCCTAAACGGCGACGGCTGTTTCCAGAACCCCTGACTGCGCCTATACTGCCGGGAGGATTCACAGCGGCCAAACAGGCCCTCATCAGGCGGGAATCATGGCAGTCCGCACGAAGACCGAACAATCGCAGTCTGTCCGGAGCCTGCTCCGTTCAGGTACAAGCACGCCTGCGGGGCGTGGGTTCCTCCTGCTGGCAGGGGCAACGGCTGCCTTCGGCTTCGCGATGGCCGCGCAACAAAACATCGTCTCGAACTACTTCGAAAACGAGCTCGGTCTCGCTGGCCCGGAATTCGGTTACATCACCGCCATTCGCGAGATTCCCGGCTTCCTGCTCATCTTCCTGACCGCCCTGTTCTATCGTCTTTCCCTGCCACACCTGACGGCGCTCGCACTGGGTTTGCTGGCCGTTGGCTACGGCTTCTTCGGCGCGTCCACGTCGTTCTGGACGGTCACCCCGTGGGTGATCATCTCGTCGATGGGCTATCACACGTTCCTGCAGACCCAGGCCGCGCTCGGCATGAGCCTGACGACGGAAAACAAATCCGGCGGCATCCTTGGCCGGCTGGGCGCGATCAACCAGGCCGGCGCACTCGTCGCGATGGCGTTTGTCCTCGTTGCCTTCCACTTCGAGTGGCTGGACTTCCGACAGACGTTCGTCATCTGCGGACTTTTCGCACTGCTCGCCGCGCTTCTCGTCGCGCGCATGCCCAACATGCACGACGGCGAGTTGGTCGAGCGGGCGGTCAAGCGTGACCGGATCGTCTTCCGGAAGGACTACAACCTCTACTACTGGCTCAGCCTGCTCGACGGTGCCCGGCAACAGATCTTCTTCTCGTTCGGTCTCTGGGTGCTGGTCGATCATTTCGACCTCGGCGTGCCGGCCATCTCCGCGATCATGCTGGTGACGGCGGCGATCGCGATGTTCGCCGGACCGTGGATCGGTCGCCAGATCGACGCGCACGGCGAGCGGACGATGCTCGGGCTTGTCAATGTCGCCTACATCGTTGCCCTGCTCGGCTACGCATTGGTTGACCAGGTAGGAGTCGCGATCCTCTGCTACGTGATCTACTCGTTCATCTTCCCGCTGTCAGCGATGGGTGCGTCAGTGTATCTGCGCAAGATCGCCCCGGCGCGTGATGTCGCGCCGTCCCTCGCGATGGGCCTGACGATGCAGCACGCGGCGGCCGTCATCGTGCCGATCGTCACCGGGTTCGTCCTGAACTACGTCGGGTACCAGATCCCGTTCCTTGTCGCGAGCGTCTTCGCCGCGATCACTATCCTGGTCACGCGCCGGCTCGATCCCGCGAACCAGAAGACGGCCCAGCGCCGGCAGGAAGACGCCGCCCGGGCAATCTAGCCTCCCTACACCACCACGATCGTCGCTTGCATGCCGGGATAGAACTGGCAGAAGTAGACGTAGGTTCCCGGGAACTCGAGCGTGACGGTCGCGCTGTCTCCCGGCGCGATGACACCGGTGTCGAACTCCCAGTCGATGCCCGTCGCGGTGTGCTCGACGTCATCCAGGTTCGTCCAGCGGATCGTCGTCCCGGCCGGTATCTCAATGACGGCCGGCTGGAACGTGAGATCGATCATCCCGACCTGGACTTCGGACATCACCGGAGCCGGGCTTCCGGCAGTCGGAGGGTTGGCTGGCTGGGAAGACTCGTCGGTCGGCGGAGGCACGTCCGCCGCCTCTCTACCGACCTCGTCGGACGCTCCATCCACCGGTGCACATTCCGGCGCAACGGCGAAGCCAGCCGGAGAACCGTCGGGCGCCACCCGCACGATTGCGCCTTCCCCGTCCCGCGAGGACGCGATGTAGAAGGCACCGTCGGGGCCGATGGCCATTGCATTCGGCAGCGCGAGACCGTCCGCGATCACCTCAGCCTCATCAGGACCAGCCTGCTGAACGAGCCGACCGCTGACCGAGTCCTGCGCACCACGATCCGTAGACATCTCCAGCGCGTAGAGCTCCCCATCCGGCCCAAACGCCACGTCACTCACCATGGTAAGTCCGGTCCACGCGTCGGATATGCTCCCTTCCGCATCAACCGTGACGACCCTCGCTGATCCTTCGTCGACCGAGGATGCGTCCAACGCTCCAACGTACAATCCTCCGTCCGGTGCCAACGCCATTCGGGTCGGGACCAGGCCGAGTGGCGCGAAGTCGGCGACGCGGCTGACCGTACCGTCAGGGGTTACAGTCAGGACCTGCTGGCTGGCTGGATCGGACACCCACAGCACTCCGGCATCAGGATCAGACGTCATCGAGTAACCCGCGAGGGACGCAAAATTTTCAGGAATCGCTTCGGCAAGCTCAGGTCGCGACCACGACGCGAGATCCGCGACCTGCATCGTGCTACCGTCACCGAAGACGATCGAGACGCCGCCTTGCCCGCCCTCAATCGAGCCACCGATCGCAACATAGAGCTGGCCTTCAAGCACCGCCAGGTCACCTGGTCCGCTCACGTTCCCGGCAGCGTCCGCGGTCGAGGGCAAACCGGCGGACAACGGCACAGGACACGACGCGTTGGCGATGCTGATCACCGCCCCGTCCTCGCCGCCTGTCCCCGCGCTCGCCATCAGGATCGTTTCGTTTCCCGCCCAGACGAGCCCGCGCGGCGACGCCAGGCCACCGGCGATAGTCGTGCCTCCATCGTCGTCCTGGGCGATGGCATGGTGGGGAACCAGCACGGTCACCAGCATGGCGATGATGGGAAGAAGTCGAACGATCCCCGAGAAGCCCATGGGTTACCTCCCGCCCGATCTACCGCTCTGCGCCCGGATAATTATCGTCAAGACTAGGCATCTCCATCCTACACCAACATTGATGACACCAGAAGGCCGCGCCGGAGATCGGCGCGGCCCTCCCTGATTCGCGTTCCGATGTACGACGCTAATCCGCTGCGACAACGACGATGACGCCCTCCATGTTCGGGTAAAGATCAGAGTCGTAGATGTACCGTCCAGGCTCATCGAGGGTCACGCTCGCACTTTCGCCCGGCGACATCACGGTCGTTTGGAACACGCGATTCCGCTCCAGGACCGAGTGCATGACGTCATCCTCGTTCACCCACGTAATCGTCGTGCCAGCAGGCACCTCGATCAGCGCGGGCTGGAAATCATAGTCGGCGATGATAATCTCGACGGCCTCCTGAGAGCCGGAATCGGCCTCCGGCTCCCAGAACACGACCGGGATCGTCCGCTCGCCAGATGCTGGCGTCTCAGTCGCCGCGGGAGTTTCGGCGGGTTCCGCTTCCGGCGTCAGGAACACAACCGGGATGGACCGTTCCTTGTCAGGTTCCGTCTCTGGCGTTGCTGCGACAGTCGGCACTGGTGTGGCTGCCACCGTCGGTTCGGGCGTCTCCTCGACTGGTTCCGGCGTCACGATAACAACAGGAATCGTCCGCTCCACAGGCGGCTGTGTCGCTGTTGGCTCAGGACTCGGAGTTGCTGTTGGCTCCGGAGTCGGCGTGGCCGTCGGTTCAGGCGTTGGCGTCGCGGTCGGCTCCGGCGTTGGCGTCACTGTCGGCTCGGGTGTTGGTGTTGCCGTCGGTTCAGGCGTCGCGGTTGGCTCGGGCGTTGGTGTTGCCGTTGGTTCAGGCGTCGGTGTCGCCGTCGGCTCCGGCGTCGGAGTCGCCGTTGGTTCGGGTGTTGGTGTTGCCGTCGGTTCAGGCGTCGGAGTCGCCGTTGGTTCTGGACTCGGTGTCGCTGTGGGCTCCGGGCTGGGTGTCGCTGTCGGTTCCGGAGTGGGAGTCGACGTGGGTTCCGGAGTTGGGGTGGCGGTCGGCTCCGGCGTTGGGGTCGCAGTGGGCTCAGCCGTCGGAGTCGCAGTCGGTTCTGGCTCTTCCGTGGCCGTCGGCTGCGGCATCTCGGTAGCAGTCGGCTCAGGCGTCGGTGTTTCCGTCGGCTCAGGGGTCTCTGTCGGTGCCGGCGTTTCCTCCGGCTGTGATGGCGCGAAGATCTCCGCAAAGCTGATGGTCTCAGGAAGCTGCTCGCACGCCTCTGAAGCCTCCTCACCTGTGGACCCGTCGAGCGCGAACCGCTCGATCACGCCCTCGCCTCCCGTCGCACCGAACGCCGGCGAAGAAACATAGAAGGCGCCATCCGGGCCAATCTCCATGGCGACAGGGAAATCGAGCTCCGAAACAATAACCTCGAGCTCATCCTCGCCAGTCTGCTGGACAAGGCGACCGCTCCCGGGCGTCAGGAATGGCGGCTCATCTGTGTTCCCGGTCGAAAGCTCGAGCGCGTAGAGCGACCCGTCATCCCCGACCGCAACATCCGCTACGGCGGTCAGGCCGGTCCAGACCTCGGTCACATCTCCATCAAGGGCAACCGCAAGCACGGAAGCCTCGCCGTCCTCGAACGGGGCGGCGGTCAACGTACCGACGTAGACGCCTCCGTCCGGATTCAGCTCCAGGCGCGTCGGCACGACGTGGTTCCCCGAGAGATCCGCCACGCGGGTGATCTCACCCTCCGGCGTCACGGTCAGGATTTGCCCGCTATTGGGATCCGAGACCCAAAGGACGCCTTCGGCGGGGTCGCCCACGATTGAGTATCCGGCCGCATCCGGATCGAAATCGTCAGGGAGCGACTCGACCGGATTGTCACGCACCCATTCGGACAGGTCGGCGACAAGTCCGGTCGCGCCGTCACCGTAAACGATATAGATACCGCTCGGCTGGTCAGGATTGCCATGGACGGGTCCACCGCCATCGATGGCCACATAGAGCTGGCTGTTCAGGACCGCGAGGTCTTCTGCACCGAGGACGCCCCCTGTGCTATCGATCGACGACGGCAGCCCGCCCGCAAGCAGATCCGGGCACCCCTCCGCATTGATCGTGGCGATGGCGCCGGTCGGGCCACCTCGCCACGGCCCTACGGCATCCGTTGTCGGGGCGGACTCGGTTCCCTGCTGGATACCGCCGCTCCCGGCGAGGGCCACGATGATCGTGTCACCGATTCCCCAGAGCATGTCGCGCGGACTCGTCAGGCCACGCGCCACGACGGTGGACGTAACTTCCCCGTCCGTACCGGCCGGTGTCTCCTGCGCCAGGATCGGGAAGGTCGCTACCGATGACAGCAGCAATACCGCCACGACCAATACGCGCGACCTGCGGATGAATGCCACGCCTGCTCCTCCTTGGAAATGGGACGATGCCTAAGTCGGGACCCAGGGTGCTTTCACTTGTCGTTGCTACGGTCGATGCTACACCGTATCGTCAATCAGGGAAAGGGATCTGCGTTTCATGACGGGGAGCATCGAGGAAGGTACGAGCAGCTCTCAATGCCGTGTCAGCATCCCATGCAATGCCAGAGGCAAACTCGCGCTCGAAGCAATCCGGCCCCAGCTCCTGGCGCAGCGACTCCGCGAGCGAATCGCGTCCTTCCGCTAACGCCATGTCCGTCACCGATGCTGCGCCGAGAAACCGGGCGGATGCGACACCTTCCCCTCTCCAATGGGCGAGAGCCGCACAAACATACAGGATGTCATTCGCCCGGGCTCCCAGCACGGAGGCATCATGCCGAAGCATCGCGCCAGACAGGTACCTCCCCGATTCATCCAGCCGACCCCGCCGCAACTCAACGTCTGCGGCCTGCAACGCCAGGACGGCGCCAAACGGCCTGTTACCGCACGCATCGGCGTGCGAAATCGCCTGCTGCAGATGATTCGTTGCCGACTCGAGATCGCCTCGCGCTTCGGCGATCATGGCGAGGAGCTGGTAGGCAGCCGGCAGGTCGTGCAATGAGCCGATTTCCGCAAGGATGTCGCGCAGCTCGGTTGCGAGGCGCTCCGCTGTTTCACAATCGCCCGCCTCGAGCGCCGTTCTGGCTCGGGGTGCAAGTCCGAAGGACATTGCCCATCGGTCCCCCGTCTCCCGCGCGATCCCGGAGACTTCTTCCCGGAGCGCGTCAGCCCGCTCCTGGTCACCCGTTGCTTCTGCGTGCCAGGCCTGCCAACTGAGCGCCGCCGCGACGAACCGGCTCATCCCGAGCGGCCGCGCCAGCTCGAGCGCTTCGGACGCAAGGACGCCCACCTCTTCCGTTAGCCCCATCAGCGCATAGTCAGCGGCCACGAGGGTCTTCGCCATAGCGGCGTGACGGAGGTCGCCATTCGCCATGAACGTCGCCGCCGCCTCGGTCAGCATCCTGATCGAGAGCTCGAATTGCCCGGTATTCTGGTAGAGGCGTCCAAGCGTCAGTTGGGCGAGACCGTGCTCAGGCGACCACGGAACCAGCATCGTTGCGTCGAGCCACCGCACCATCCGCTCGAGGATTTCGAGCGTGTGTCCCCGGATGCTGATGAAATACTGGATCTGGGACAGCAACTCCACTGCATGATGCAGGCGGTCGTTTGCCTCGAGCCATGCCAGTGCATGCCGGATGTTCGGGTATTCGTCCTCGAGAAGATCCAGCCAGCGCACCTGCTGCGGGCCGGCCAGCCCCTCTTCTGCCCGCGCGCCGAGCGAACGGTAGTACTCCGCGAAAGCGAGCGGCGCCAGGTCATCTCCGTTCACCGGGTCGTGACACTGTTCAAATGACCGGATCGCCTCGTGCATCTGAAACGCCAGGGGTGCCGAGCCAGGAGTTCGGCTGACCAACCCGTAGTCGACCAGCGATGTCAGTGACTCGAGCGCGGCGTCACCCGCCGGGGCGTCGGGCCAGCACGCAACGAAGTTCGCTGCATCCTCCGTGAATCCGCCGGAGAACATCGCGAGGCGGCACAGCAACATCTGCTCGGGGCGCTGCAGAAGGTCGTAGCTCCAGACTGGCCCGGCTCCCGGCGGAAGAGACTCCGGCCTGTCATCGAAGCGAGCGAGCAGATCTCCAGGGGATATGTCCTTCGTCCACGAGGCCGCGATCTCGACCGCGAGCGGTATCCCGCCCACCCTATTGCAGATTTCCTCGACGGCCTCCATCTCCGCCTGATCTGGTGAGAATTCGGGCGCGACCTCAGAGGCTCGGCGCAGGAACACCTCCGCGGCTTCTGCGGGAGAAAGCGGTCGAACCTGATACTCGTGCTCGTGCGGAAGACCCAGTGGTTCGCGGCTGGTTACTACCACCTTGAGCAGTGGCGCAACCGTGAGCAGATCGTGCAGCCACACCCGGGAGTCGGCCGTATGGTCGAAGCCGTCGAGCACCAGGAGCACATGCGCGTCTGCCAACGCATCCGCGAGGAGCCTGGGAGCATGGCACTGAGAATGCTCCCGAAGCCCGAGCGCCCGAGCCACCTCGCGGGGCACCGCTCCATCATCGGACACGGACTCCAGGCGCACACAGGCCACTCCCTGTTCGAACCTGCCCCCCAGTCGACCCGCAATTTCGTGAGCAAGCCGCGTCTTGCCTACGCCGGCCGGTCCGGTCAGCACGATCAGCCGAGCGTGGTCCTGACCCAGGAGCTCGACGATCTGCCGGAGATCGTCCTCCCTGCCAACCAATGTCGATCCCATAAGGGTATACGGATCACCGGGTCCAATCCGGCGCCCTGAAAAGGTAATACTGACCATTTCCATTGTGACTCCGAATTGGACTGTGTCTATCTTGATCGAGCCGCCCCGCATTCGGGTAATTTATTATGTACACTGCAGAGGCGCCAGGCAAGATGGCTCATTCCCTGATGTGATCACGCCATGAATGCGCGGGCTCGAACCCGATCAGATCAAGGGCCTTATCGATGGCCAGGAGCGTTCCGTACGCGCCCGGGTCGCGTCGCAACTCGACCTCCGGGAATACCTCTCGCAGGACCTCTGCCGAGGGTCGGTTCATGATCGTGTCTGCGGCCGCGATGATGACGTTGTGCGATCCGGTCGTCGAAGCCTCGAGCGCATTCTGGCAGGCTGCGGCGACATCCCGAACATCGATGTAGCCAAAGAGATTCCAGCTCCGTGACGCCGGGTCATCCCAGAACGACGGGACGCGCTCTTATTCATCTGGCCGAAAGATGTTCGAGAAACGGAGCCCGATGAACGGGATGCCCGACCATCCACTGATGTGCTCCGCCATCTCCTCGGTCAGCACCTTGGACAGCGCATACGTCGACTTTGGATGGGGGAAATGATCCTCGTCGACCGGCGCGTAACGCGGCGGGTCAAACGGCAGGCCGAGCGTGGTCTCGCTCGACGCCCACACTACACGCTTCAGTCCGAGCCTCGCGGCAGCGAGGAAGACGTTGCTGTTCATCACGATATTCGTGTTGAAGGTATGTGGCTCGGAGTAGATGCCGTTCGCCGGGATATTGGCCAGGTGGACGACGGCGTCTGACCCGGAAAGCATCTCGACCGCCTCGCCGTACTCCGTCAGGTCGGCCCGCAGGAACGGGACACCGAACCCGGATGAGGGCGGCACGATATCCGTCGCAAGCACCTCGTATCCCTCGCGCGCGAGTCGGGCGACTGTCTCCTGCCCGGCCTTGCCACTCGCTCCGGTCACGACAACGTTCTTCATGGGTGATCCTTTCAACCTGTGCCGGAAAACCGGGGCCAATGTAGCGCCGTTTGGCACGTATCCTGCTCTATGTGTCGCGAACTCGCATGCGCTGCGGTCACCTTGACCACGGCAAGCAAGTAGCCCGATTGCGACCCGGCCGAAGCCTGTGTCGTGCCGAAAGGAGTCAGGATGATTACCTTGCGCTCGCTCAGATCAGTATCCCTTACGACCGTGCTCGCAGGCAGCCTCTTGCTGGGTGGTACCGGAATGGTGCTCGCCCAGGACGATGAGGAAACCACCGGAACCGCTTTCCCGAACCATATTCATGCCGGCACGTGTGACGACCTGGATCCCAATCCGGCCGCGCCGCTCAATGACATCACCGAGTGGCTCAACGACACAGACGACGAGACCGAAAACAGCCCGCAGGGCGTGTTGACGGCATCCCGCGTCTTCCGTGGCGAGACCGAGATCGACATGTCGCTCGAGGACCTGCTCGCCAGCTCCCACTCGATCAACGTGCACGAGAGCGCCGAGAATATCGAGAACTACATCGCTTGTGGCGAGATCGGCGGCGTGGTCGTCGATGATGACGGCGACAACCTCGTGATCGCGATCCATCCGATGAACGACTCCGGCTACCACGGCATCGCCTTCCTCGAGGCCGATGACGACCAGACCACCGTTCGCGTCTGGCTCGCCGAGCCGATGCCCACAGGTGACGGCGTCGCGACGCCCGTCAGCTAGGACAGTCCTCTACCTCTCACAATGGTGTGAGCATCAGACATGTGCAACGGGCGGGGCGGCAACGTCCCGCCCGTTGTCGTGCATGGGACCAACGACGCCGGAGCGTTCGATAGATTGAGTTGCGCGCAGCATTTCCCCTAGAATGCGCTCACCCGGGACGTCACCGTATCTTTCCTGACCGACTGAGGCTCGCCTCGCGACAATCAGGACACCGAACCCTCGGATCACATCCCGCCCGGAAATGCCCATGATCTTCCTTGAACGGGCCCGCCCACTCCAGGAACTCCGCGCCTCCCTCGACCGCACCTCCGCCGGGCACGGCGAGATCGTCTTCCTCGGAGGCGAGGCAGGGATCGGGAAATCCACCCTCATCGAACACCATTTACGAGAAGCGAAAGAGGCGCACCACTCAGTGGTCGTCTCGTGTGACGGGTCCGTCATCCCCGGCCCGTTCGGGCCATTGGTCGATCTCTCGGAAGGGCTCGGGCTCGATACCAATCGTTGGCTGGAATCCGGCGCGACCCGGGACGAAATCTACCGTGAGGTGCTGCAAGCATTTCGCGCGGTCCCCGGTCCGACCATCCTCGTTGGCGAAGACGCCCACTGGATCGATGAAGCGACGCTGGAGCTGATCCGCTTCCTCGGGCGCCGAATCGACGGCTCGAAGGTGCAATTCATTGTCGCCTACCGCAACGACGAGCTGGAGCCCTATCATCCGCTACGCCGCGTCCTCGGCGACCTCGTCAACTCCCCCTCCGTACGGCGCATCGATCTCGAACCGTTGTCGCGGGATGCCGTGCGCGAGCTCGCGTTGTCATCCGGGATCGACGCGGATGCGCTCTACCAACGGACCGGCGGCAATCCGTTCTTCGTGACAGAGACGATCGCCTCCGGGACGACCGATGTGCCGGAGACGGTTCGAGACGCCGTGCTTGCCCGGGCGGCACGACTCTCGCCCGAAGCGCGCGCGGTGATCGATACGGCGGCCGTGCTGTCTTCGCCGATCGACCTTCGATTACTGGAGAAGATTATCGGTGCCCGTGTCGCGGAGCTTGTCGACGCGTGCCTCGCCGCAGGTATGCTCCGCGATACGGACGGCCTGATCACGTTCCGGCACGCGATCAGCCGGGACGCGATCCTGTCGAGCATCTCCGCGCCGCGGCTCCGGGCGCTCCACCAGCGAGTGTTGGACGCGATGCGAGAGGACCCCGCGCAGGTAACGCGTCTGGACCAGCTTGCCTATCATGCCGAAGCGGCCGGCAACGAGGAAGCCACGCTTGAATTCGCGCCGGCTGCCGCACGCCACGCCGCCACGTTCGGGGCACATCGCGAGGCGGCCGATCACTATCGCCGGGCCTTGCGCTTTGCCTCGCATCTCCCGGACACCGAGCGGCGGGCGCTCCTCGAAGCCGAGGCGGTCGAGCGGTACCTCACCGGCGACATCGACGAGGCGATCCGGCTCCAGCGTGACGCCGTCAGCCTCTCTACAGCGCTCGGCGATACCTTGCGGCAAGGTGACAGCACCCGATGGCTGTCCCGTTTCCTCTGGTTCTCCGGACAAACCGCGGAAGCACGGGAGCACGCCGAATCCGCCCGGGCGCTGCTCGAAACGCTACCACCGGGCCCGGAGCTGGGTATGGCCTGGAGCAACCTCTCCCAGCTTCATATGTTGGCTGGCGAGTTCGACAAGGCGATCGAATGGGGAACCCGAGCGATCGCCCTTGCGACCGAGCTCGATAACCCGGCCATCCTCGCCCATGCCATGACGAACGTCGGGAGCTCCCGCACGAACCGTGGAGAAGAAGACGGTGTCGCCATGCTGGAAGAGGCGGCACGACTGGCCAGGGAGCACGGGCTCGAGGACGACGCGGTCCGGGCCTTGACAAATCTGGGGTACGGGTTACTGACCCAGCACGACCTTCCCCGAGCCGAACGGGCGCTAGACGAGGGGATTGCCTACGCGGAGGAGCGGGACCTCCTTGCCATGGAGCTCTACCAGCGCGCCAACCGCGCATCTGTATGGCTCGCGCGGGGCCGCTGGGAAGACGCAAGATCGGAAGCCACGACCATCACCCAATTACCCGCCGCGATTGCCGGCACGCGCATCGTCGCGCTGATTTGTCTCGGCCGGGTACGCACGATCCTGGGCGAAGAGGCAGGTTCCGAGCTGGAAGAGGCATATGCCCTCGCCTCGCAGACAGGCGAGCTCCAGCGGCTTGGGCCGACCACGTCTGCCCGCGCCGAAGCCGCATGGCTCCACGGCACACTCGAACGCCTGCGTGACGAGATCGAGCCGGTCTGGCGCCTTGCCGTCGGCCGCGCAGACCGCTGGCTTGAGGGAGAGCTCGGTCTCTGGCTCCACAGAGCAGGCGTCGAAGTACCCATCGAAGGCCTGCCCGAGCCGTACGCCCTCGAGATCTCTGGTGACGCCGCCGCTGCATCCCGTGCGTGGTCAGAGCTTGGTCATTCACTGGAGGCGGCCCGGGCCCGGGCATCGTCAGGTACCGAGGAAGACCTCCGTGCCGCGCTGGAGCAGTGCGACCGCATCGGCGCACGAGCTGACGCGCTGCGTATCACGCGGCACTTGCGAGCGATCGGGGTACGGAACATCCCACGCGGGCCGCGCGCGTCGACCCGCGCCAATGCCGGCCAGCTGACCGCGCGTGAGCTCGAGGTCCTCCGGCTCGTCGCCGAACGGGCCAGCAACCGCGAGATCGCGGAGCGGCTCTTCCTCTCCCCGAAGACCGTCGGCCACCACGTGTCGTCCATCCTCGCGAAACTCGATGTCGGCACCCGTGAGGAAGCCGCCCGATACGCCGCATCCACCGGCATGCTCCAGATTAGGGATCAGGAACCGGAAAGATAGGGCGACGTTCCCGATGTTCCCTCTTCCGCGCGGCAATAGCCTGTCAGTGATGGATCGCTGATTCGTCCGGGGCTGTCTCACATCGCGTTCGGTACATCAGGAAAGGACGCTTCGCCGTGCCAGCAATCAACGCAGGGCCACCACACGCTTGCCAACGGCCTGGGGGCCTGCCAGCCGATTCCACTTGCCTAATCCCATCCGCAGCACATAGCTGAACTCACCCGGAGAGACACGACGCATGTATCCACCCATCTATGAGCTCGAGCTCGTGAACTTCTACATTCGCCAAAACCATCGCGACGCGCTGAACCAGCACCTGGCCAGGAAGGCACGGGAACAAGGGCGCCAACGAGGCGTGATGCATGGGTTGCGCACGCGCATCATGGCCATGGTCGGCAGCCTGGTTCCGAATGGCGGCCCGGAGCACGATCCGCGTAAAGGGCGGCTAGAAATCGCCCGGGCGGACGGAAGAACTTTCTAGACACCGGGCGGGGCCGTGGGGCCCCGCCCTTTTTATGTGCCCCTGTACCCAGTAGGATGATGCGATCAGGGCCCCCTGAACGACACGAGAGGCATGATCGCCCCATGGAGCACCGCATGACCTACCCGCTCGCCCCGGGCTTTACCATCAAGCCCGCCAGCCTCGAGCTGGCACCGGACATTCACCGCCTCATCGTCGATGTCGAAATGCACGAATTCGGGGATCCGACGGGCTTCACCCTCGAGGAAGTCGAAGGCGACATCCGGTCGCTGGACCCGGAGCGCGATACATGGCTCGCCGTGGCGCCGGACGGACGGCTTGCCGGGTACGGTTACCTGCGTGACCGGCAGCATGTCCGCCTCGACCTCGAGGTCTACGTCCATCCGGAGCACGAGCGAAAGGGCGTCGGCACGACGCTGGTGCGTCTCGCGGAGGAGCGCGCCCGGGAACATATCGACCTCGCCCCTGACGGCTCCCGCGTGGTGTTGCACAACTGGATCGACGCCAGGAACAGCGCCGCATGCGAGCTCCTGGAACGCGAAGGGTTCACACCATACCGCTATTTCTTCCGGATGGAGATGAAGCTGGACGGGGACCTTCCCGCCCCGGAATGGCCGGAAAACCTCGTCGTCCGGGCTTGCAGGCCCAGGGAAGATGAGCCGGTGTTCTACCGGACCATCGAGGACGCGATGGCCGACCACTGGGGCTTCGTCCCGGTGACGTTCGAGGAGTGGATGGAGCGGCGGACGCGATCGGGGTTCGACCCGTCGATCTGGTTCCTCGTCGAGGACGCCGGGGAACCGGCCGCCGCGGCGACCTGCTTGATCGCCGACGGGATTGGCTGGGTGGACCACCTCGGCGTGCTGAAGCCGTGGCGGAAACGAGGGATCGGCATGGCGTTGTTGCGGCACGCGGTGCGGGCGTTTGCGGAGCGCGGGCTGGAACGCATGGCTCTCGGCGTGGATGCCGAGAGCCCGACTGGCGCGACGCGGCTGTACGAGCGCGCGGGGATGCATATCGCGCAGCGGCACGCGGTCTACGGGAAGGAGCTGCGGCCCGGGGAAGACCTGGCCGGGGCGTAAGGTGATCATGATCATGCTCAATACGTCTCCCGGATAGCCGGTGTACGTATTAATACAACAAATCCAAGATGCCCAAGTTTCCGGGTATAGGGGAAACCTGGGCATCTTGGACGGTGGTGATTCGGGAAGAGGAACCCGCCAAGACGTCACAGAGAGGATTTGCCGGGCGCGAACTTGCCCGGGATATCGCGAGTCCGCAACTCCGGTTGTGGGCTCGCGCTCAAAGGTGATGGGCGATTCGCCAGCGTTAGTCGGTTGGGGAGACCATCATCGGGTGGCTGGTAGTGGACGCGGTGTCGACGCAGGCGGTAACGGGCTGCCCGGTCTCGACGAGGCCGGCAAAGACGACGGTTGTGTCGGTGTCGCTGAGATTGGCAGCGCTGTGGACCATGCCCATCTCGATGAAGCCGTCACCAGGGTTGAGAACGGTCTCCTCGCCCTGGACCAGCGGCTCCTCAACCGGATCGCTATCGGCCGTTGCCGCGCGAGTGATGGACATCTCACCCTGATCGAGAAGCGTGAAACCGAGGGATCCTGACTCCACCACTACGGTGAGTGTGCCAGGATGCGTATGCGCGCCGATGCTCCCGCCGGGGCCGAAGATGATCCGGACCAGCACCAGTGACTGGCTGCCGTCACCTACCGGCGTGGCACCAAGGAGCTGGGAGCTGGCATTCACCGCACAGTCGAGGGTTACCGGTTTCGGCGGCGGCGCTTCCTGGGCACCGAGCGTGGACCAGGCGCCGGAGAACGCGAGTATGACCAAGGTGAGAAGGGTTGAGACCAGGGTTCGGTTCCAGGTTTTCATCGGGTACCTCCGTGTAGCGGATGATGTTGAGGTCGAGAAGAGCCCCGAGCGATCGTGAACTGTGAAAGAACGTCAGCCCCTGGTGATGGGCTTACCCGCGTCGATCCATCCCCTGATCCCGCCCTCGAGGTGGGCGACGTCGCGATAGCCAAGCTCCTGCAGCGCAGCGGCGCCGAGCGCCGAACGACCACCCGAAGCGCAGTAGAGGATAATCCGCCTGGCGGGGTCGAATTCCGCCCGGTAATAGGGCGTCGTGGGGTCCGCATAGAACTCGAGCATCCCGCGCGGAGCCTGGATGCTCCCGGCGATCACCCCGTTCGTGGCCCGCTCTTCCGGCTCGCGGAGATCGACCAATAGCGCACCGTCACGCACCTCGCGCTCGACCTGATCGGGCGTAAGGTTCTCGATTCGTCCCTTCGCGGCGGCGACCAGCCCCGCGACCGTCTGTGTCATCACGTCCATGTCCTTTCCCGGCTCAACCGGTACGAAAAGAAAAGCTCCGGACGGATCAGCGATCCATCTGGAGCCATGCTATGGACACAGGCATGGGCGCCACATCGGGCGTCGTTCCCTATTTCATGCGGGCAATATCCCTATCCCGTAGCGCGATGATGCCCAGCTCTCATCGCGTCGACGTGGATGTTCAGCTCACGCGGCGCCTCGAACGGGATGGGCAAACGGCGCCTCGTGTGTCATCTTCCGGGGAGCACGTTATCGACGGGGACCGGATGGTGAGGGATCGATGAGCGCCCGGGCGTGGAAAGATGAGCTCGACAACTTCGTACGCGCGTTCTCGGGCGCGTACATCTTCGGCGTGCCGCTGCTCTTCACGATGGAGATGTGGTGGATCGGCGAGTTCATTGGGACGTGGCACCTCCTCACCTTGCTGGGGGTGGCGTTGGCCGCGAATATCGGCCTGAGCTACGTCGCCGGGTTCAAGCGGGAGAGCACCTTCCGGACGACGATCGACGAGGCGATCGACGCCGTCGCGGTCGGCGTCGTCGGGGCCGCCGTGATGCTGGCGGTGCTGA